>Ga0302271_10002272_pt1 | contig 17423 bp, 6 predicted proteins | sample III_Bog_N1_1_FD_198767 | JGI IMG/M metagenome (GOLD analysis project Ga0302271, IMG submission 198767) | Peat permafrost microbial communities from Stordalen Mire near Abisko, Sweden - III_Bog_N1_1 | ecosystem: Environmental > Terrestrial > Soil > Wetlands > Peat | place: Sweden: Abisko...
CCCAACCCCAACCCCAATCCATAATTCTAAAAAAATTTAAGATATTTCACTATTTTTAGTTATAAAAGGTTAAATCCTAAAGAAGCTTGTAAATGAATAATTAATTATCCCTTACGTTTGATTTTTTACTTTATCCTTTGTCCACAGAAATAAATAAAGAATGAATGCACTTTGTAATTAAATCAATAAATTCTTGCTCTTTTAAGCACTTGCCCTCTTATTATTTTTACTGTATAGGAACTGACTAAATTAAGGTTTGAAATATTACTGCAGGATAATAGCTCAAACCACAAAAAAGAATAAAGAATAAAACATCTAATGTTAGATTCCAAACAAAAGAGTAAAATGTGGAGATGTAAGAGATAATCTCTTTGTTTTGTGTGAGGGAGAATACAACTTTTAGATTGAAAGAATAGAACTTTTATTTACTCCAGCACTAATTAATAGCACATCTAAATCAAATTAGGCTAATATTCTTCTTCTAATGGCTAATCCATCTTCTTGATTTTTAAAAAGAATAAACACAAATTCTTGAGAACTAAATGGATCTTCCTAACAAATTTAAGCACATTTTTATCACTCTTTTGAAGATATTTTTTATGTCTATTATCTGCCAGCTCTCAAGGAAACCCAAAAACCATAGGCAAAAAGATCACTATTTTTGAAGAATAAGGATTGTTAATGAGAAATAGTTATCTTTTTAGATGAACCTGAAAAAAAAGATTTTAAAAAAGTTTTGCCAACCGTATCTAAAGAAAATCATAAACTTAAAATTTCAAATTTAAAGCCTTACCATTTAAAATCAGTAGAAAACAGTGTCAACTTTCTTTGAATTAAAATTCAAGCCTAATGCATGCAAGTTACACGTTGAAATCACCCAATGAATCCTTTGTTAATGCCTTCATTAACATCCACAAGGGTTGAGCCTAAGAAATCGTTAGCTTGGGGGGATTAAAATCAATATTTCATTAATTAAGTGCATGTAAATAGACAAAGTTGTTTATTAATGTAAATATTGTTGTTACAAAGAGTATCATTATCGAAAACTCGAATGAGGATAGGAGGAGGATTGGATTAATTGAATGAGCTCACCGATATTTATTATGTCTTGTACCAAACCTAAAAAAGTTAATAACATTTATTGAGTTAATAATATTATTGAGTTTCATGGATTTTTAATCTTCATAATTGGAATTTACTGGATTGCTGGTATTTTCTTTAGCTGGGAACTTCATTGTTTGCCCATAAAAGTAGATTTCCACATAAGGATCCGAGGTGCCGTTAGTATCTCCTGGGATAAGATCTTAACATTGATATAAATTCATACTGAGAACTGTTTTTTGATTTGACTTAGTCTTGCTCTACAAGAATTTTTTTTAAAAATAGTGTAAACTTCAGAAATAATTTATCCTTAAAAATCCTAAAAATTAGTTTACTGCTTCTAGAAGTGTGTTAGGTTAATTCTAACATCCTTCATAGCTGATTGTAACAGTAGCATTAATCACTCCTGCTTCCTCACTTCGTATCTTTGTCATGGACTTATCCGGAAGCAGATAGAAATTTTCAGGAATCATAGAATTAGAAGATAAATATTTCTTTGGATTTTCTCGCAAATAAGATACATGCTTCCCATCTGCATCAGTCAAATATATAAATATATCTGGAAGGGTTTCGCTGCTTTTGTATGGCAATTTGCAGTCGATTTTGACTCTCTTAATGTAAAATTAAAACATAAAAATATCAAGATAAAACCATCATAAAAATAAAAAATATTCATATTTTGAAGTATTTTCATACCTCATACCATTCAATTAGTCCATTTATTGGTTCTATCTTCTTCGTTTGAACATAATAATCAGCCCATCTGACTGTTAAAGAGTATTTATTACTGTTTTCTGGCAATTGCAATCCATAAAATGCATCAACTTGAATACCATACAAAATATCATCATTATCCTGATTCTCAGATAGTTCTTTATCACTAATAGGCTTTACAATACACTGAGGCTCTTCTATGTCAAAGAACCTAGCAGAAACGAGTATTCTCCCTGACCAATAAGTTCCAAGTTCTGAATGATTTGACATAATATTACCTTGATCTTTGTTCTCACAGTCAAATTAGCAGCCATAGATATTACACCAAAAGGATTGCTCAAGCTAAGGAGAGAGAAAAAGAAGATTTTACAATACATTTCAAGGAAAAACAAATGTCAATATTTTGCTTTTTTTACATCTCCTGAAATAATATCCTTAATCTTGAACTTGCAACTACCGACGAGTTCATCATTAGCACCTCTGTCATAATCCCATAACTGCAGGGAGACAGTCTAATTAACTGTAGGTTGGAACAATGGGAGCTGATTTTAACAGGAGTAAATAATCAAAAATAGACTAAAAAGTGTGATAATTATTTTACATTGATTTCTTTATTCCAGGAAGGATTTTTATTGTCCATGACTGGATCTGTTTTCAGCGAGAATCTACCACCTTTACGTTCGGTAAAGATCAAAAATTAAAAAGTATTGAAAAGATCTTAATCTCATTATCTTTTTCTACATTCTATGACACAAAAGGCGTCGATGGAACAAAATGTATCCATTTTTTTAAGTCCTTCTGCTCTGAATATTTTGAACACAAGTTATCCTGGTTTTTATTGGAGCTATGGAGGTAACAAAACTAAAACATCAGTGGATTCTTAAGGATCTCCTTTTTTAAGTGGCTCTTACTCAAGCATCGTTTAACGATCACCTGATTTAACTAAACATACACTAACTTTAATATAACCCATGATCTTAGAGTAATTCTTCTACACATTTGTCAGTGCTAGCCATTAGTACTTCAAGCAATGGTCCTTCTCAAAATATATTGAAGCCAAATCCATTTCATAGGTACCTTAAAAAAATGTAATCCAATTTTTAAAATAATTTCTGGGGAAATTAAGATCTTTAAAAATTAATTTTTCAGTACTTACCAATAAGAGAATTCTTTAAAATGGTATTATAATCGATAACTTCAAAGACAACCTTTCCATTTTGTATTTCTTCTTTTGAGCTGACATTTTTCTCAATGAAGATGTGCTCTCCCCAGAATTTATCTGTCATTCCAACCTACGTTTTTACTGGAGTATATTAGTTCTGTCCAAGAGAATAAATTCCAATAATTGGATCAACTAATTCAGTGTCATCGTCAGGATGCACAAGACATCTTGTTCTTTCAATGTATACCTCATCATCAAATTAAAAAAAATTTAAGCTTATTTTTTTAAGGATATTAATTTCTAATTTCTTTTCAATCTAATTCTTTTTTGATTTCCTTATTTTAAAATCTTTTCATTGCTACATGAAGAGAGTATTCTCCAGGCTTAAGTTCAGAGAAATCAAGATGTTTATCTTAATTATTGCTCTCTAAGTTCTTGACATTTGTCATGCCAATATTTTTGTCTTCTTACTCAGCAGCTTCTTTCGATGTCATTTTATGAAAATCAACTAAAACCCAGATATTTTTAATATTTTTTTGTTAATTTACTAATATCCCAAATTCCGTTGGATTCAACATCCAACCATTTTATTCTTGAATTATTGGGCAAGTTAGTTGGATGTATTTATTATCTATTTTTCCCTTCTTCTTTAAAAACTCATAATATTTCAAATTTAAATAATTATTTTTCTCTTCATTAATCTTCTTTTTTTTTCTTAAATTTTTACACTGCTAACAATTCTCACTAAGAAATATCATATCACAATCAAAAAAGACTAATATTTCCTACAAAAATAGCTGATTTTCATAAATTATCTTATTGATTAAAATTTTCATATTTCAATGCATCAGACTAGGCAACCCTCAACGAGAAAATGACTATTAAAAAAAAAACACAATTAAAATCATTATCTTAGATATTTTATTAGCACATTAACCTAATCTTGCTATTGTTGGCATGAAAATGAAACCAAAATAATTGAAATCTCCACTCCCAAAGAAATTTGTTTGCTTTAATTGAGATTCTATATTGATCTTTTCTTTGGGCAATAAGTCTTTGCAGTTTGTTACAAAAGATTTGATGATTTTTCAACTCAAAAATGAATAACTTTTGCTTAACCACAACAAGCTCATCTGTTGAAATTGAGAAAGTAATTCTCAGCTCCAAATTTGAGTTTCTATAATTTTTTCATAATATCTTTTTTACTGATCACCACCCTACCGTTTCAATTCATTTTCTTCCTCTATTTCTTATTGAAGGACTCATCTTTTTTTTGTTTATCGATATCTCTTTCTAATTTCTTTAAAATTGGCACAGCACAACAATCAATGTTATGTTAAACCTTTTGATAAAACAATTCAACAGATTATTATTCTTAAATCAGATTTCTCGAAGCATCAAGCTTTTTTTAACTTCCCAAGAAAAAAAAACTAAGAATCTTTTAGGAGAAGGAAAGATGCCAACTCAAATCTTTCGAATTTCTTTAAATTCCCAGTTTAATCTGTTTATCTTCAACTACTTTTGTTTGCGACTTGAGCTCTTCTTGACATAAAAAAAAGCTATTTTCTGAATTTCTTTTAATCTTCTTAGCTCATACTTATTTCATTTTTGAGTTCATAGTTTTCTGTTCATTAAACTGCTAATCTTGATGAATCTATTGCTATGAATCAACTTGTTTCTTCAATTATATTTTAGAATTATCTATTTTGTCTTTGATTTCTTTCTCCTTTCTTCATCTTTAGATCTTCTCTGAATTCAAAACTTATTATTCTCTCAAAGATCAACTGAATACTGGCTATTAAATATCTCTTCTTTAGTTATTTCATTGAAAAATAGAGCTAGTTTTCATTCTTTTAATGCTTGATCTTGTTCAGCTATTTTCATTAATATTTATCTTATCAAGCTAATCAAATAATTAAGCTCTTCCATTTACTACCTTCTTTTATTAATAAAAAATGGCTGCTTCATGTTAATCCTTACACACCCGATTTACCTTCCCGCTATTCTTTTAATTGTATTTTCCCTAACTACAATAATTAAATATCCAGCTTGGTAATTACCCTATTTGTAATTTTGTAATTTGATTTGATATTTTTTTGAATTTGAAAAATCAATTGATATTTGTCGTTGCAAATACAATATTTATCAAGATTATTAGTTTATTGTGACATTTTGGATTTTTTTGTTTGAACTTTTTTGTAAAAGGTAATTTAGCTGCTGTGAATCTTTCTTTCTTGCATAGTGACAAATAAATCAGTGATATCCACATGATTTAGGAGCGCTTTGAATGCACTTTTTTTCAATTTCTTTCTTTTGCTGAGACTGCTTGCAAAATAGCCACGAAAGAGTACTATTTATCATTCTTGCTTTTAATTATTTTATTAATCATGCACGGCAAGAATTGAAAGTACTATAGACATAATGAAATGTAGCCCTCAAGGGGATAGAGGTTTAAAAATTAGCTGGCTGATAATGCTCTGCAGTGTTAGCAAGTAGGGGTTTCATTTAACTTCATTTTTCTGAACAATTAAAGATCTTTTTTGTTTTCTTTTAGCTTAATCTGCTGAATTCAACTTTCTTTAATGAAAATGTATTCCCTTTTTAGGTTATTTCTCCCAATGTTTTTCGTGATTAAAACCAAAAGAATCTGAAATCAAACTATAGTTTCTAACAGTAATTAAGAATCATAGTCCTCACGCCCCGAATATACATGCCTTCCCTCTCTTTTTCTGTTAATCTAATCACTATTAAAATGACCTTTACCCACTTTTTGACAAATATCCTACCCATTTGCAGATTCAATTTTAAAAACAAATAAATCAAAAAAAACAATAAACAATTTATTGAGGAAAAATTAAAAGGAAATTCCTTTAATAATACCTCTCAAAAGACAGTCTTGTTGCTCATGAAACTGCAGCTCCACACTTAAAAATAATTTTTCATTCCCCCAAAACTTCTTGTTTAAATTTGAGAAACACCGAATCGCGCTACTCAGCCATATACACCCTTCGGCTTGTTTACTCTCGTATCCCCAAGGAATTTCCATTTGAAAAGTAGTTTTCAGTGCATCTTGTAGACTCCCCGAATGTATTTATTTTTCTAAATCAAAGAATTGAATATCCTCAAGGGAATATCACATAACAAATAATCAATGTTATAAAGAACTTCAATCGTTTTAGCTCTCAATAATGTCCTCCAAGAATATTTATGAAAAAAGAAAGCAGAAAGAATGAAAAGAATTATTATGAAAAATAAAAAGAATTTAAAAAAAAACAAACAGTTTTAAATGTGCAATATTAGCCTTCTAAATCAAATATTTTGTATTTCGTAAATTCAAATTTTATTTAAATCGAATTGTATTTGTCTCCCAGTTTCTAACTGATTAACATCATCTAAGCAAATGTTTTTTTGGCTGCGTTCTTAACATTAAAATATGGGAAAACAGTTTATGATTCAAAGTAAATCCAATCTTTTCTGATATCCTCAAACTGCTCATTTTTAGTATTTATTTTTTACTTGAGATCTTAACACAGATATTCATACCACAACTGCTTGTTTAAACGACTTTTTCTTTATTATATCTATGGGCAATTGAATTAGATTAAATAGTCTTTGTTTTGGATGTCTTGAACAAATCTGATAATTACTATTGAATCTCCAAGAAATTCCCCCTCTGTTAGGATTATCTGCATTTCCTTTCTCACTTAATAACAATTTTAATTAAAATTTGCGAAGTTTTTGTTAAATATTTTTTGTTTCTTCTAACGGTGGAGTTCAGAAGTTTGTTTAATTAAGAAATCTATTGAGAAGAAAAATAAAGCAAAAATATTAAATGGAAATTGAATAAGCAAGTGATTAGTTGAAGGATAGCATAATTAAAGCAGAAGATATAGAGCGATATATCTTGATAGATCCTAGAAAATGAATCTATCTAGAAGATAAAGTTTTTCCATTAGTGCTTTGTGAAGAAGTGAGAATCCATTAATGCGTGAAGGGCATTTAGTATTTTAAGACTAAAATCATCATATTCTCCATATCGAACTGTATCTTAATCCTATGGCTACTATTAACTCTCGTTAGAGGGTTTTAGTAAATGATGAGCCTTCCATGCATTTTCTCACTTCAATAGTATATTTCACATAAGCAAACCAAAAGCCCCTGATTTAATTTTTTAACAAGAATCCTGTCTCTTAAATTTTAATTCGCACATGATCCATCAATGAAAACAGCTGGTTCTTTCCACAAAAAGTCCCACTTTATATGAAGATTGTGGTTGATTTACTAGCATTTGAATTATTTCATATAGCTCCCACAATCCCCTGTTCATTTATCAGCTTATTTTTTTCTTTCTCCCTTTCTCTTTCCTTAAATGCATTAATAAAACGCTAATTCACATGCTAAATTAAATGACAAATGAATTAGATCGTTAAATTAAATAGCTATTCTTTTTTTCATATTTATTTTTTTCCAAAAAGAAAGAAAAATGCTTAACAAATGAACTCAAAATATGTACAATTAAAAAAAACTGTTTTGAGACTTAAATAATAATATTATGTGTTTTATGTTGCCAATTCAACTTAAAATGGACATTAATTTGTTTGAATATCCGGATGAAGAAGGGTCTTTGTACTAAACAATTTTAGAAACATGTTAAGCTAATTAATTAAGTATGCAACTTTACAAACATTCAAAATAAATGAATATCGTAAGAGTCAAAATTTTCTTTGATTTCTGTAAATATCATTGTCATTCTTTTCAAGACATCACATTTCTACTCGAAAAGAAATCTTTAAAAATTTAGTTTGAGTTATTCTAAATATAAAGTGAAAAGAATTAAAATAATAGAAAAGTTTAATATTTTAATAATTTTTAACCATAGGACGGACATATTCAGACTAACCAAATCAATTGTTAAGTAAAAAAAAATTACAATTAATTGCAAACTCTCCCTCTCCCCCTCCTCCCCCCACCCCAAAAAAATACATATCTTTTATTTTGAATTTGAAATGCGAATGAAACATTAACAATGAGGGGTATGCATAATTACAAATACCAAAAAAAGAAATTTGAATTAAGAATTAGTATTATGCAATGATTCTGACTAAAAAAATATTTTAGTTTTTAGCACAAATGTGTGAGGCTATTATGTATGAACAAAAAAAATGTAAAATATAAAGTAGAAAACAATAATTTTAAAAAAAATTATAAAAAAAGTAGTTGATTTGAAGAATGCTGATTTTCTTAAGAAGTTCATGCAATCTCTAGAAAATTCGTAAAGAAATTAGATTAAAGTACTCAATGCTTTAGTTGCTGAGTTAAGCAATAGGTTATAAATAGTTCGATTGATTTTTTTAGCTCTCAAAGAAAGACAAACTTTAGATTTGTTTGTTTAAAGTGAGAGATTTGCTTGAATTTGTGAAATTAAATAATTTGATCATTCCCTCAATCATTTTCGTTTATTGCAGTTTCTTCTTGTTAAGTCATTGCAGTAAATGGCGTAATAGACAATTTCTTCCCTCCTATCGAGACTCGACTACCAAGGACATTTTACCTAGAGTTCTATCTCCTAGCTAGTAAACTAGATTCTTTCTTCTCACCGCTTTCCATAAAAGGACTGATTGTAATTTATGAAAAAGGGGAAATTATTGAGTTTTCTTCATTTTTTTTGCAAGAAATAGGTGTCGATGAATCAACTTCTGGGATGACTTTCAGACTCTAAGCAGGGAAGGTTTATTAAGAGTTAATGGAATCAAGTATGTCTGCTTCAGAACAGCTTAATGTTCGAGGGTGATTTTATTCAGTTTTATTGAAAATATTGCTAATTGTATTTCTACTGAACGAAATCGACATGCTTCGGATGGATACTCTCTTCGCGTGGTAGTATGAATCCATTTTCGAAGTTGGATTGACCATTTTAGGGACATTTTCTTCAACCCAATCGAAGATACGTTATTCAAAGAGATTACAGCAAAAAGCTTTGCCTTTTTCATGGCAGCAGGTGTTTTTCACTTTACTCTCCAAAGAGTCTATTTATTCTTAGTCGATTTTCTCAAAATCAGATGAAGATGTCGATGACGATGATGATTAGCTGAGATAGAGTGCATTCATTTTATTACATTGTTCTCCATATTCATTAGGATCTTAAGAATTTCCAATAAAACATGTTTGAAGTCCATCTGCGGGAGTATTATGATTTGTGGAAATCGCATCGGTTTCTTGAGAGGATTCTAAGCTGCAGATAGGCTTAGATAGAGGGGAAGAGGAGTAGGTACGTTGGAGTTGATGATGATGGAGATGGATTTTGTTGGAAGGTAAATTATAGCAGGTAGAAGAGGGTTTTAGTAGTGATGTTGCCATTTGGTAGATTGTAAATGTGTGTGTTTGATTTTTTTGTAATTTATTATGATTATTAATTGATTTTGATCTAGAATCTGCGGTCGTTGGATATAAAAAGATAAGAATAATTGCATGTGGAATAGTCAAAATTAAGATTAGATTTTGTTGGCTGCGAATGCAAAGGAAGAAGATAGGTTTCGGGAAGAGCAGGGTAAATTATCTAAATAACTTTTTTTTTAATTGTTTCCTTGCTGTAAAACCCCGTTCACCTTACACATTTTTCAAATAAGCATATGATTTGAATGCCTCAATACAAACAAAGAATTATTGAGCTGAAAAGACTAACTGTGAGGTGATAACTGTCAGAATAATCGCTATTCTTAGCTGCTTTGATTCTTTATTTTTCCAGAGAAATTATGATGAATTTGATGTAATTCTACCTCTTTTATTTTTCGTAATCTCAACTTTAAAACGCATAAAACCCTTGAATTTCATGTGAAATTGTCTCTCTTTTTTTCAAGGAGTGGTTGAGTAAGATTACATCAAATAAATAAAAGACAATTCATGCTTCTTTTCTTTATTTTTAATTAATATTTCAAATCGGATCTGAATCTGTGGAAATTCTTGGTAAATAATGAGTTTTTTATTTACACTGATCTTGAAATTTTTTTGGCAATTTTAGCTTTTATTAGATGTATTATTAAGGGCTTGGGGAAAGAAATTCAATAACTAATATCTTACAGGACTTCTTCTTCTTTTCTCCTTAAATTACTGTTATCTGGGTCTTCTAATCTTTATCTTAAGATTTGTTTTACCTATTTGGAGTAGAACAAGCTAATGAATTGAAATAAAGTCTTCTTATTCTGACTTAGCAATTTAAGAATGAATGAGATTTTAAATAGAAGGAGAAGTCACAAAATATTATTCTAAAACATATTGTATTTTGGCTTCATTTGATTTATGATATTATTACCTTTCTTTTCAATCCCTTACTCTTTATTAAAATTAATTCATTTCCACAGAGTTTTTTCAGCTCAAATGGTTTGTATTAATAAAAACTCTTATCTCCTTTGAAAGTAAGTAACTGCAGGATCTTAAGGGGATATCTTTAGACATAGCATATGATTAAACTCTTTTAAATAAACTAAAGTAAAAATATGACATTATATTATTGCTAATTTCACGTTGTTTTGTATTCTTCTAATCTACCAATAACCTTCAATATTTTTCTTTCTTTTCCCTTTCGAAAAAAGAATGGAATTTGAGATACTGCAAATCTCATAAATCATGCTCAAATATTATATTCACTCTAATATGCAAAAACAATAATCAATGATAAAAAATGGTATGTATTTTTAGCAATAAACTGTTTAGTTCTCCTTTGTGAAAAACAAACTCAATCAGTCTTTGAAAATAAGTGTCCGAACAGTGGACCATTTTAGTATTGCAGCATCGTCTCATAAGTTTCATAGTCTAATGAATAAATACAAAAAAATGAGACAAATCAAAAATTACTAATAAAATGTTTACCAAAAGGATGTTTGGATTAATGATGTAATTCAACCAGCTCATCTGAGTGAATAGAATTATCTCCAAGAACAGTTCCTCGAACTTCAACTAGTAGCACTGAATTATCTATGTCAGCTCTTCGTTGATTGTCAACAACAACATAATACTTTGGGCCACATTCAATTACTAATGAGCCATTACTGTCTCCAGTTTAGACTGTCCCAATGATAGTCACGCTGTGTCCTTTCAATTAACTCAAATTCTTGTAAGACACACGAGTGTATGGGATCGATTAATGCTGCATTTGTTGTTCCTATTCCATTTTTCAAAAATTCAAAATAATATTTTTTATGTCTGTCTGGCTATGTTTCTTATTGTTAGTGTATCTCTCTCAGTTTATTAGCTGAATATTAAACCTTTCTCTTGATTTAATATCTTGTTTTTCGGGTGATCTCCCATTCCCTCCACACAGCTTAAAATCATTCAAATTACGCGCGAAATATTCCCAGAAAAAAATTAAGAATTCTTTAAATTTCTATTAACAAAAACAATAGAAATATTCATTTTTGCTATGATTAGCATCACAAACCCTTCTTCTTTTCTGCAAATAGAGTTCATCAATATTTTTCTTCCTCTTCTACGAAAAGTGATCTCTACCCTTCTTAAAACATATCACTTTAATTTAAAGCAACAACTGGTAATCTCTTTTGTTTCCTTGAGACTGCTGAGTGCTATCTGAAAGAATGTTCTTACATTGGCTAGCTTTTGTCCATTTTGACTTAGTTTCCTGCTGCAATGATCCTATTAAATTCTGACTGATTCTGCTGCTGCCATTTGTGAGCATAGAAAAATTTTCTTCTTGGTGTAAATAATTTATTTAACTCTTTTTTTGGTAAAGATTGTGGATCTCTTCCTGTGTTACTTGCAGTTTTAGGCTTCAAGCAGCGTGGGATAAGAAAATTAGCAGGAATAGGTTTGTTTTAGAGGTTCTACTGAGAACAGTACTTCAAATCAAAAGGATCTTCAAATTGTAATAATTATTTGTCAACAGATGCTTTAACCTCCATTGACTAAAGAAACTCTTCCATTTTATCATCGAATGAATCAGATAGCATTTAGCTATTGTCTTCTTCTACTTTGTCAACTCTGAAAGTGATTTAGTCTTAATCTTCTTCACTGTTCTTATCTTCTTCATTTTCATTTTTTTCTTTCAGAATTTTATTGTCTTATTTATCCAAATCTTCATTGGTTAAAAGTTATTTCTGGCTATCATTATTGATAGTGCTTTTAACAGTACTGCTTGCTGTCTTTTAGCTGCTCATTGATTTCTTCTTCTACGGCATTTTCTCTTTCTTTTCGTTCTTGTTAATCTTTGTGCATTTACTTTCACTGAGATAAGGAGCAGCACTTTTATTACGAGTGAGCATTACAAACATCTGCGAGCTGTTATTGTTATTATTATTCTTATCTCTACTGATCTCTTTGTCTCCTTACCTTTCCTAGCATGTTTTCAATCTTTAGTCTTAAGACGATTCTCCCATGAAACCGTCGTTTTCTTAAAGTTTTCTACTCACTGGGAATACTTTTATTGTTTGAGAATGATGAGTTTAAGCACTTTCGATTCTTTTTGTTAAGGGCAATAATCGCAAATTAGTATTATGTTGCAAGACCTATGGCTAAGGTATAAATTGTTGTGATATTACACCGATGCTTTGAGGTTTATTAGCTTATTCGATGACTGTTAAATTTTCACCTTCGTGATTCAAAATTCTTTCGAAATTATAACTAAATTTGATTTTCCGTTTTGCAGGAGATTATATTCTTTGCTTAGCTGATTATTAACACTACTCCTCTACACCTAGCTCTTAATTCTACTGCATTTACTCTGCTTACAAAATCGAATACATCCACTCAGCTAATTTCAAGCTATCTGACCATCTTTTCTCTGAATCTTTTGAATTTAGAACAATCACCTGCAAGTCTACATTATTCTTCTAGTAGTGCGTAGCTAAGCAGGGCCCTGCATTTGGAGTACACCCTGTTTTAATTCCTATGAAGTATTAGTTCTTTGTCAACAATTTATTAGTATTTTCCCATTTTGCTTTTCGTGAAGTTAATAAAGGTTTAGAATTGTTATTCTGCAATCCTGCAGCAAGAATAGCTGCCTTTTTCTAAAGGAGATACTCGCGATTGATGAATACAATACATGAATGATGAGAAGTTTTGACTACCTTCCGAAATAATTCAAACTAAGTCATAGCAAAATGGCATAATCTCCCATAATCCAAAGCAGAACTCTTGTTGCCTTTATCACTGAGTCCATGAGGATTTGAATAAATGGTACTTTTCATTTAGAGTTTCTGCGCTTCCGTATTCATGATTTTCACGAAATTCTTCATGTTCATCTGGACATCTCCCTGGGGCTGTTGAAATCTCATATCTCCTTCATTTGAAAGATCATATAATTCCATTAATTCGGTCGTTTCCTATTCGTTGCAGAAGGTAGAGGGACTTGTGTTTTTTCTTAAATCCAAATACCCAAAGAAATTTGCTATTGTGCAAGCTGCATCATTTCCTGATGGGAGCATAAGAGCATAGTAAAGATCAGTGAGTCTGATGTATTCAGCATTTCTAAGACAAGCTGAAGTACCACAAATAAACGCAGCGAATTTAGGAACTTTCACAAGGACTTTATCAGAATCCAAATCATATCGAGCAGCGAGTTTCAAAGCACAATAAAACGTCATAACTTTCGTTAGAGAAGCAACTTCTAACCCTTCATGAGCGTTTTTATTGTAGACGATTCGATTCTAGCAAAAAACCGCAGCAGACAAAGCGCTTATCAGTGGAGGATTGTTGATTTTAGGTTGCTATTGTAAAACAGTAGAAGGTATTCGAAGAGTAGAACATGCGGAATCTGGTCGAATAGAATTATTTTAGTGACCGCATACAGATGAAGCTCTAGGGAATTCTCCAGGCTAGACAAGAACTTTCTTTATGAAGGTAGGTGCAGAAACCTTGCGATTCATGACTAGGTGATCAGCAAGCAAGTTTAATAATATTTGCAGTTTCTTTAATTGGACGAATTCTCCTTCTTCTTCTCCTCAGTGAAGTAATAATCTCTTTCTCACTCTTTTTTCTAACCAGCCAGCTCTTCACTTTAATTAATGCCTTGTAAAAGCACATTTCTTCTCATTAATTATAGGATTCATGCTTTGACGAGTTTAATCAAAAAATATGCCTGTTGTTCTATTCTTTATCCCCTTTTATTATTCAGACAAATTCATTAGAACTTACTCAACTAAGAAAATAATGAACCTTTTTCGATTAAAAAATTCTTCTCTTCCTTCTCAAGGCATCCCCCCCCCCTTCTTAGTAACTTAGTAATAACATTTTTAATTAGGATTTCTCAATTATTTTACTTAAAATAATTTAAAATTTTCCCATTTTCCCTAACGATTTCTTTTTTTAAAGTCTACGAATAATCCATATTTTGGAAGTAATTATCAAATAAATAAAAGTAGAAAATGCACAGAAATTAACTGATTTGTAATCAATTCCAACCAAAAACCTTTCTCTTAATTTATTTTACATATGCCTTCAAATTAATTTGGAATGTTGAAAAAAATAAAAGATCGTAAATTAATAGTTTTCTCCTTTTCTTCAAGCAAAGAGCTATTGTTCCTCTCAATCAACAGACAATAGTATTTTTCTGATCCCCCAAGTTGTTCCTTCCTTTAAAAACTTTCTTTAACTTTAATCATAACTTAATTTGCAACTCAAGTTTTACTCAAAAAGATTCACTCATATGCAGAAATACATGCACATATGCTGATAGTTTTTTTTGCTAATCCTTTTTAATATTTAGACTGTTTTAATTCATGCTTATTTCATCTCTCATCATCTGGATAGTCTAGATCATCGTTCCTCTCCTTTTCCCAAAAACATCTAATCAACTCTTTTTCTTAATTCAATTATTCAAATCCACTTACTTTGCTGTTGAGTATTTTGCTCCATTTTTCCACTACCTTCGTTGCTAGATTTCTCAATTCCTTCACGTCACCTATTTCAAAATATAGTATAAATTATGATTCTCCTAAACCAATTCATTCTTAATATTTTCTGAATAGATAAAAACTACAACAAATCTATTTTTACTTTTTTATGATATCTTATAGATAACTTTGCCAAGACGGATACCTTAGAAATGCTATCTCTGTATTGGTAACTCTAAAATAAACTGCAAAAGCTTCTTTCGAAGAGACACTGAAGGCTCAGGACCGTTGGGTATTTTATCCAACCAATTTGTGATGTAGTCTAATCCTCGCTACTCTATGAATTCTCTTTGTATTCCTTGCTGTACAAAATAATAAATTTTAAAGAATTTTCCAAAAATGGAAATTAAACTCCTCCATTGAGTTTTTAACCTTCCACAATTTTGAATGCCTTTAAAATCTTCAAATCTTACTTTGCTTAACTTCTCTATGAGTTCATCAATGTGCTTGACTTTCGTGAGAGCAGGGAGATTATCTTCAACAAGTTTAATATCTCTTTTGTGATACTTATCCATGAGAGATTTAATCTATGTAACTTCTTCGTTGATTTTCTTACGCTAAAGCTCACGCTCCTCCTCTTTTTTCGAGCTAGTCCGCTTCTGTTATTATTTATATTCTCCTTCATGAGAAGATACTTTCCTCTTTTTAATCACTCTTCGTTCCTGAGCCTCTCCATCATCTTCAGCACCTTTGAGTAGTTCATCGATGTTATCAAATTCCTTATCATAAATATCGCCTGCAATTTCTTCCGCTGGTTATTGTTCATCATGTTCTTCATGCTCAGGATCAGATTTGACCTTTTCATCAAAAATATCCAATTCCGCTTCCGACATATAATCAATTTCACTAAGCTACTTTGGACTGTTTTCTCTCTCTTTTTTGAATTTTGATTTGATATTTATCTGGCAACACACAAAATATTTTAAGAATTATTAAAAAAATCCTTATTTTGATCAAACATCATAAGTTAATGCAATACCTTGGTTAAGACGAAAGATAGCAAAAACAAGCTAAGTCACTCATTCCTGTGCTACAATAAAAGGCTAAATTCAATTTCATTTCACATATTTATGATTTACAATAAGATCATAATATCAATCTACAATGAAATTGAGAAAAATCAGAAGAAAAAAAATATGCCAAAAATAACTAATACTCTATTATCTAGAATTGCTCTTAGTTCTTTGTTTCTCCATCTAATTCCTTTAATTTAGTATTCTCATAGAAAAGAAAGGAAAAGGCAGACAGCAGGAATAAATCAAATAATTCGATACAAATGGTGATTTAGAAATAGTTTTTGCAATGAGAGCAAAGCACAATAGTTAATTATTAGATATTTCCCTGAGATTTTGAAGAACATTTCTTCCTCGAAAAAGAATTCAAAAGATGGACTTTTAAAATGTCAGCTTAGCTTTATTGTTAATATTGAAATAGACTTCAAAAAAGACTAGAAATCAATTGATTTATGAGGTAAGTAGAGGCTACTAGTAGTTAACTAATTCGGATACTCGATCAGGAAATATCTAAAGCAACTACTAAGACAATCAACGATTTTCCTTGCTTTTTAATTGCCTAGCTTAACCTATCTTCTTTTTAAATAATTAAAAGTTATAAAAAATGTTCATAATCAACCAAAGGGAATTACGATTTACATTGGGAAATATCTTGAAATCAAACAGACTGTAAAGGCAAAGGGAAGGAGTTAATCAATAAATATCTTTGTTATCATGCCAAAATTAAAGCAAGAAGCAATCTTAAATTAGTTATAATTCTTGTGGTAGAGCCTGGTTTCCTCTCAAGATTATTTTTATCTATTTCCCCCTGATCTTACTTTGTAACAAAATAAAGGAATAGATTAGAAATATGATTCCAAGTTAGTTCTTTTTCTGTTATTAGGAAAGGCTACCATTGGATTTTTATCCAGATTTCTATCTCAACTGGATTTATCTGATGAGACTAAGAGTATACTCATAGGCAGATTAAAATATTGACATTTTTTGGGATAATTACCTAATAGTTTCACTGAAATAGGAGAGCATTTAATCTGAGTTACATGGGTCAGCGAAGCTAATTCTTTTGGGGAAATACATTGATGTTATTAGTTTTCATAGATTTATTGATGAAAGTGGTCCTTAACTCCTCACATTTCACAGAAAACTGTCGATTTCTTGAAGATTGAATCAGTTGGAGATTTAAAAGAGAGAGAGAGAATTAAGATAATATTATTAATAAGCAAATTGTTTTTTGTAGTGTCAAATGATATTTGAGATTTATTTAAAAATCAGTAAAATGGTTTGGATAAAAATTAATCCATTGAATATAATTCCCCCTCCTGGTTTGAAAGGGAATTATTATAAATAATTGTCAGCTTAGCGACGAATAATATTTACTAGCTTAGTTCGGGGAGAGAAAACAATTCGAAAAACAAAGGGAAACAAACAGCGATGGGAACCTAACAAACACATTTTTCAATTGCCTAATAAAATAAATAAATTAGACAAGGAAGAATGCATGAAAAGAATTAAAATTACGCCAACAGAAAAGGG
>Ga0302271_10002274_pt1 | contig 17415 bp, 11 predicted proteins | sample III_Bog_N1_1_FD_198767 | JGI IMG/M metagenome (GOLD analysis project Ga0302271, IMG submission 198767) | Peat permafrost microbial communities from Stordalen Mire near Abisko, Sweden - III_Bog_N1_1 | ecosystem: Environmental > Terrestrial > Soil > Wetlands > Peat | place: Sweden: Abisko...
TAAAACTAATTATTTCTCTAAAACAGTCAGTTATGTTAGTAGACTACCATAATATTCTTGCATCATTTCATAGTTCTGTTTATTTTTTGGATAAAATAAAAAAGAGAATTACTCATAAAACCTCTTTACTTTGATCTTGAAAATTAATGAAATGAAATGCTAAAGCAAACTGAGCAGAGGCTAATTAAATTCGGGATAATATCCCTAACTACGACATTCAACAACATATAGTTGAAGTCAAAAGAGGAAGAGAGTTTTAGTTAAAATATTTTTGATTTTGGCAACTAATAAATATTTTATTTTGTAGGCTTTGAACGGTATTAAAGAGAAGAATACTTTAATTACTCCAAAATGAAACTTCGATTTAGATCAAATCTGGGGGATTTAAAACATCTGATACTCACCCCAAAGGAGATTTCCAAAATCATGTTCATGATACTTATTAGAATAATCATGCTCCTATCTTGTTGATGAAAGATGTTCATAGGCTAATTGTTAATAGAAAGGACTTATGTCAGAAAATTTATCTAACAAAAAAAATTTAAATTGTCATACCCAAAAGAGAGAAAACCTAAGAGCAATAATCAATTTTCACAAAAACAATAATATTCGAAAAATAGTAAACAATTTCAAGGAAATAAAGCACCAAACTCTCCTTTTGGTTACTATCTATGTCGACGAGTATTCTAATTATTTCTAGGAGTTGACAGCATTCTGCACAATGAACTTATCGATTTAACTGAAATGAAGAAGAATAGCTTTGTCTAAGAATGTAATATTTCAATATTTTCATATTTACACAACTCATTACTCGTGAATGGGAATAATAAATATGTTAAATTATTTTTTTCCCTAAAGATTCAGTTGAATAGTTCGTTTATTTTAAACTTCTTAATTACAATAACCAAGAGGTAGTTGTTATTCCTTTAGCACGCACTGCTGCTTTCCTTTATCTCTCTCTTTTCTTAAAAAGTATATCCTTTAATCAATTTGACTTCTCTTTGGACCGTTTGTAGTTTTGCTAGATTATCACATCTAGATCTGAGAATAATCTTCTTTTCCTGTAGAAATAATTAAATCCGAGAGCAAGAAACGCATGAATTACCTAGATCACAGAATACAATGTTGATTTATCATTCAAGGAATACGAGAGCAATGAGAAAGCATTGAACACAATGAACGTCAAGGATAGACTTATGCCTCGAATTGTTGATTTGATCGGCAGAAGAAATATGATCATTTAATGAATCAACGAATAGATTATCAGCCCTGTTGCTCCACGTGCTAAGATCCATGATACCTGCATGACAATCAGTAGAACTGAGCTGTTATTATTCGATAGACTCTATGGAACAACTATCTGAAGGATCAGTTCAAACACTGATATCGCAACTGAGAGTATTAGCATTATTTGAAGCATCGCATAAGAACTAGTGACTGTGGATTTTGAAGAATTAATGGAATAAATCACAGCATACGCAATAGGTATCTCTAAGCTCAAAGCGATAATAAACTCAATGTGCTAGTGTATTTGATTGACGAACATTATCTAAGACGCTGGATATGTAAATCGAATCTAGAATCCGCACACGGATGCTGCGATGAGAATATACATGAAATCAATATTCTTGAAATGCTTTAGAATGCTCGCGACAGAGAAGCAATTTCCTTAGTAGATTAAGAATCGCCTGTATTATGGTGATTACTTGCGGAATGATTCTATCTCAGAATAAGTCTACTTCACAGTGTACAGCGATAGGAAGTTCAACATGCATGACAAAGGAGTTGAGATCATTGTGAGAAGCAGCAAAAGATCATGTTACTGGGCTGCTACAGGTTCAGTCAGAAGTACTAAATACTCAGTAGTTAATACTAGAATCACAGGGGAAATATCTGCGAGTATTTCAAATTGCACTGGCATATTTAAAATTGTTGAGCGAGTCTCAAATGTCGAGTCAAAGAGAAGACATGTAAAGAGGATCGTTCCTACAGGCATAGCACTGCTAGAGAGAAAAAACGATACCAGCACAAGCTATTTGATGTCGAAAATGCAGGAGATTATCAGGATAGCTTAGCTTAACATGCTGATACAGAGAAAGCACAGCCAACTCCATTTTATAGAGAACACATCTATCATGATACCACTGATTAGGCTCATGAATAGCAGCAACCCTGCTGCTATTGGCTCGTAGAGTGTTGTGAATTAAACGCTGGAGATGAGAATATTCAAACCCATTTAATATGTCATCCTCAGCGAAAAAAATGAAGCCACACAGCTTATAAATATCAAATGCCCATGTTGCCGTTTTAATGCTTTTTCTTTGTCTTAAAGCAGCTAAGATAACTCAGGCATCAGCATATACTGCTCGTCCTTATCACTAAAAACGATTTGCCTTAGTTGTACTTGCATATTTTGTATGATCTCTACTTGTCTTCGTTTTATGCTCCTCTGACTATTCTTAGAACAACTGTAATTAAAGTGCACTGTTTCCCAAGAGTTGATACACTTTATTAGGAGAAATCTAAAATCTCCTATGTACTAAAAAAAAAAAAAAAAATAAAGCTCTTTAGAGGATATTAATATCCATACAAATGTATTATCAGATTATTTTTGACAGTGACTCGAAATGAGTGTAGATACAGCACAAAATATGATATTCAAAGGGGTGGGGGGGGGGAGGGGGAACATTACTAATTAAGAAAAATATCTTGAATTCATTAATTTATGTATTTTTATTTTTCAGTAAAAATATATTTTCTAGTTTCTTTTGATGCTTAAATAAGCACCCTGAGGGTTAGAACTAGGTTCAGGAACGGACAAAGAATAAAACAAAAAAAGAAAACATATTTAGGGTATGAGAATCACTTATTTGCAGGAGAGAAAATGGTGTGAAAATTCACATATGAACTTCTCTGAAATCTTGAATAAGTGTTCTCTGTAAAAATGGCAAATCAATTTATTTTTGCTGTTTAGATGATTTTTGTTCAATTAAAAACCTTCTTTGCCATTGCGTTGCTGCTGCCTGCATGAGTAGCTTGTGGCTATTATTGCTATGATGAAAATTGTGCTGCTGGGGTAATGTCTGTGCGTCTACGGGATTAGTTCGTAGCTGAAGTGATCTTCAACCCATTGCGGTTTTGTGTTTTCTTTTTGGAACTTGTACCAGCAGAAAATGACGCGTTTCCTTGATCGTAAGGTAAAATGTTATTGCTGTTGAGTTCTCTATTTGGATCATCTTTACCATTGAGATTGTGAAGAATATCAAGGATACTAAGTGAACTTTGATTTTATTCCAATAACTGCTCTTGACAATAGTAATCACCACGAAAGGAAGATCCTTCGTTACCTTACTCTCTGCCTGGATGATGATCGTTGAAGATATCCTCATCATTTGTATCTCCATTGTGATGATGATTGTTATTGTTATTGCAGGAGAGATCAAATTACTGTTGTTGCTATTGCTACTGCTGAAGTAGCTACTACGATTATCGCTAGTGTTGATGAGTGCCAGCACTTGGTCTACGAAGACAATTAGATATTTTCTGAGGTGTATATCCTAAGGGTTTCTTTAGAGGGGATGATCTCAGCCAAGAGGAGCGCTGCGAGTGGATAGCTTGGTTTTATGATTAGCGCATGTTCTACAAAGATTCTAGTTCCTTCAAGCGAAGATATGCTTTCTTGAGCTCCTCCTTGATAGTTAGATTCTCGGTTAGGATCATTTGTGAGCGCGATTTCTCTTTAAGGAGAGTGTCCTTGAGTTCAATGTTCTCTAAGGAGGTTTTTTCAAGTTTCTTAGAAAGAATCTCGATGGTATTCTCGAGGTTCGCGGTGGTTGAGGTGGTGTTGTTGTTAGTGATTGATGTTGTAGTGTTCTAAAGGTGCATTTCTCCTAGCGTTGTGGATACTTTTCTAGGTGCTTTTTCTTATTTAACACTCATCCTTAAGAGATTGTCTTCATGGGTATTTGAGGCAGGATGGTGCAATAAAAGTTTGGAGTAGTCCTTTACACAATGCGGATGAGTTGGGCTGATAGAATGGAGATCTTCATTCGACTGCTACTGCTGATGTTGCTATTGCGACTTATTGAAACCAGAATAAATCTGCTTGTGAGGGGAGGAAATAGAAGGGTTTACAATGAGTAAATGCGCAATGCTATTGGAAGAATTAGTGCTGTTGGTATGTGCTGTTTGAATAGCTGGAGAAGCCATCTACTAAGTTGCAACTAAATTAGAACAGCTCTTTTAATTTGGACTTAACCTCGCTGTGATAGAGCTTGGAGACCCCGTTGTTGTTGTCAAATTAGTTACCTGCATGGAATGGTTGTTGCTTGTCGGACAGCAACTGCATTGACCTTAACTGCATGGGTTATTCTCCGAAATACATGCATTCTCAGGAGGAGATAAGTTGATTTTCACTAAAGGAGCTGATGGTGATAGTGATTGTTGCTATTATTGTGGCTGCAATTATGCATATGATTGCTGCTATGGTGACTGCGAGGACAGCCTTAAGTCAAGCTTAACTACGCTCATATTGATCTATGATGTTATCTCTTTACTTCTCTGTGTTGTTTGTTCAATCTTGACTCACTATGTAATGATAATTTTACAATTTCTCTGTGAGTGTATGTATGCGTCTTATTGTGTGTGTGTTTCTTCTCTCTATCGAACCTCTTAACGCGTAGTTATAGATTTATTAATTTTTTCTTCTTAATTTTCTGTCTTTATCTCTGTGGTGAATTAACTAAATTACTTCTTGGAACATCACTTCATCATCGGGATCTTCTCCTTAACATTTCCCTTTGTTTTCTCTAATAGTCATAGCCAGATTCATGCTCTTCTGCTTTTTTATCTTTATTTCTCTATCACATCACATACACGCCTCACTGCCTACCACAAACTAACTAGAATAAACTTAAAATTGTTCCTAAATATTTTCCTATCACCTACCAACAATTCATCTCTTTTATTCATTGATATCATCTGAGCTGTCTTACCTTCTCTACCATGGAAAACTATGTTACAAAAATAAAGCAAAGAATCAATTTACAATTATTTTTTCTAATGACATTCCAAACAAACAAAACCTATGAATTATATTTAGTAATATTATGTGCAGTTTACTAGAAATAAGATTAAGATTGCTGGGGAGAGGGGAGGAGTTGATATTTTAAGGATTTATTAGTTTTTTATAAGAAATGGAAGAAAACGAAGAACCAATAGACATTAGGGCACTTGCAAAGAAGCGTTATGAGGTGTATCTGCAGTAAAAGCGAGCGCATGAAGAACTCGAGAAACTTGGATTGACTGAAGGATAGCAAGAATAGCAACAAATGAATGCAGGAGAACAACAGTCAGGGAATAGCAACAATCGATAGAAGATTTTAAGTGAATTGACTAGGAAGATAGCTGAGAGATTTGAGTAATCGCTAATGGCTGGTGAAAAGAAACCATAATCTTCTCAGAATACTCAAGTGAAGAAGTAAAACTAGCAACTGGAGTAAATGATATCCAAAGAGATCGAAAATTGCACTTGCCCAATATGCTATGAGCTAATGGTTCCGCCTTTAAATTCCCCTGTGCTTATATTTCCATGTGGTCACACATTCTGCAAACAATGCTTGCTCCCTAGGAATAGTAAAATAACTAAATGTCCGTTCTGCAGAAAGCCATTTACTTCGCATGCACTCAATTTGCATCTTTAGAATATAATATGCGCATATACAGATAACAAGCATCTTATTTAGCAGAATCAAGATCAAGAAGATCTAAATAGCGATACAACTGGAAACAGCGGTAATTCTAAAAATACCTAATCCAAGCAGAACAATAGCTCTCCTATTAACGACGTTGGAGACAACGACTACGAGAAAAACTATTAATTGTATTCTCTGCGTTGTAAGATACTCGAGTAAGAAAAAGGTGAAGTTATTGACAGTTTAGCAAAAGCAAAGGAAGTTGTGCATACCCAGGAAATTGTTGTGAAGTAGCTTTAGTAGTAGAAAAAGAATGTTGCGGGATAATTAGAAAAGTTACAAAAAGAACTCAAACTCATCAATGATTTCATTGAAGAGAATCGACAGTAGCTGGCCGTTGCAGAGCAGAAGCAGCAATCGGAGGAAGAGAAACTGCAATTGCTAGAGCAGACGATTATTCCTCTGAAACATGAAAAGGATAAATATGCATTGCTTTCTTAGAATTAATCTGTGCCTTCGTCGTTTTCAAACAGAAAATGATTCAACAATAATGACAAATAACATTTATAAAAAAAAGCTTGAAGAAATATTTTATCTTCAAATTGACTACTCGCAGTCTTTTGTTTCTTTTTCTTATTAAATCAATCACATTTTTGCAAATTACAGCCAAAAAACAAGCAATATCTTCAACATTTCTTTGGAATATATATTGCACTCTCTCAGAATTTGGACTCCCCAACTTCTCCAAGACACAAGTTCTTATCGTAATGACGCAGCGTCCGATGGAAGAGCTTGAAGGGAGTTTCAAGAGGTTCGAGATCACCTCTAAGGAGATTTCCTAGGATTGTAGATGGCGGAAGATATGATCCTTTGTCTAGGAATGTCGGTCGTTGTTTATCGACGAAGTTGTGGTCCATGTCTGCGAGAGTGAAGTAGTTCTTCCAGTCTTTCGTTTGGGCTTGCTTACCCATGTAATCGTCAACTTTTTTCTGATATTCAGCTTCTTTTCGTTGTTTGTCGCGTTCATCTCGCATGACGGCTTCTTTAGGTCTACTGTCGTGCTCAGACATGCCATTAGGGTTAACTAATGGATCGCATTTGAATTGGGTCTGAGTTGTGAAAGACAGAAAAATAAAGATAGTTTTGCTTGTTCAGGGTATACAAACATGAATATTTTCATTTTTTTTTACCACGTATGCTGGCCTGCCTTCAAGGGGATACGATTCTCTTATAATATTCTTGCTTGCTGGATTATACGGATCAGTTAATGATTCCGTTTTGTAGAGTTTTTGCTTGAGTGTAGGACAATCTTCGAGTTTGAAAGTTGTCGCGAAGATGTGCTTGTCATCAAGGTTCTTTTCGCTTTCTGTAAGAACCTTCTTCAAGGGTTGCTTGCGAGAGTAGAATGAAGGATCGAAGATATCATGAGGGTAACCGTTCTTGAAATTGGTTGATTTTGTGTGCTAAAATTTAGGAGGGTTCAAATGAGGAGGATTCTGACGAGCTAAAAAGTAAAAATATAATAAAGTTAATTGATTGTGAAAACTGGAAAATAAGTATTAAAGCACAGGTGTTTTTATGCCTTTTTGTTGGATGTTACTTTGCTTACTATTACCATTATTTATCGATTGTTGTGAAGTTTTGAATTGCTACGTCGAAAGGCGAACTGAATTCGTTTTCATTAGGCTCTCTGTGTCACATTCCTCCAAATAGTCCATGTCTCTCATTTGTGAAATGCTATCTTAGTCTCTCGATGGTGGAAACACTAAATTAGAACTTGCAAGCTTGCCAAACCGCAGATTCTGTTTTCCTTTCTTTGATTCACTGTTAAAGAAATCCTGCACTGAAGAGCTATCTTTTCATTTTGCAAAAAGCAGCAGCAAATTAGGAAACACTCACCAATAGATTGTTCAAATCCCCTAATAGAAATAATCCCTTACTGACTTGGAAGTTGAAGTTCTCCGGCACATAAGAATAAATTGGATTCTTCGCTTAGAATTTATACAACGAAGGATTCGATGCAAGTCGATTCGCTTCCGTGTAATATTATTTTGTATCAAAGTTAATTGTCTGCTGCCCTGCCATCGATGCAACTGTGCTTTGAACGGCAGTAACATTTGTTGATTGTTGCTGCCCTCCTCCAGACTATTTGAATTTCAAATTCACAACCTTCTCAAATGCTTCTGGCTCTATTGTTTTTCCAGTTTGTTATTCTTCTTTTTCGTCTTCACCGATTTCTCGAATGTATTCAGTGTTATTGATAACAACTCCACCTTCCGGACGAAATGGCTTAATGAAGGACTTCTTCGGGATATCATGAATAGCTATGGGCTGTTCGAGAGAATAAGTGAACAAATTATCACAAACATTTTGCAGATTTGTGTGAGTTTAGATATTTACTTGTGAATTCGATTTGTTGTGTAGTGTCTATGTCCCTGGTCCCCTCTCTGGCTGCGTGTAATCAAATTGATGCATGTCTCTCACTGCTTCGATTTTCAGGACTGGTAAATCGTGATGCAATGGAATGTTCTCTCCAGCTTCGTTGAGAAACTGCACCCAATATTGACGATAAGGACGAGGGTTTTCGACCCATTTATGATCCTTGTCAAGCTTGTAGTGCATTTATGCTCAAGGGAAACAAAATCAATAATGTTATCTATTAATAGGGAGAAATGGAAGAATTAATGCCATAAAAGTCATTATTATTCTACCTGCACCCCATATTTCTTGCGCAGTAATCGGGAGAAGCTTCTACTCTTGTGATTTAATAGATCGCAGCTTGGCAACGTCATCAAACATCTCTTGATAAACCTGCAGCAAACGCACAAATTCAAAGTTCAGAATCCTTAACTGTTACATATTTTATTTTTCTTTTTTGATTTTTTGATTTGTAGAATAAATTGATTCCAGTGACTTTCCTACATTTGGTTTGAGAAAGATAAACTTAGAATGGGAGAACTTCTCGATGTCTTAAACGACTAACCTATTGTCTCCATCCGAGTCCATGACTTTAACCAGTTGTGCAATACTCCGCATCGGAATCTAAGTGGATCGATGTATTAACTTTGAATATTTCGCTGGTTTTATTGCCTAATTGAATCTGGATTTAGTTGTATTTGCTTTGTGATTCAACTCAAGCTACTGTTATTTTTCAGATTGCTAAAGGAATTATTAGTTTTGCTAGTTCTGCTACTGTTGTGCTTTATTTTAGAACACGGCAGATGATTCGACTGCATTACTTTTGCTATTCTGTACGACATTGTCATCATATGTCAACATTATGAAAACATCAAACAAATCCTTCTTTGAATTAGGATTACTATCACTTTTGTTGCTTTCTTTGATGCAAATGAAGACTCTATTGTAGAGATTATCTAGCAGTCCTAGGTGCTCAGGAGCATGCGAGAAATCGAGAGTTAAAAATTCATTTTTTCTGGATTAAGAATTGAGAAGAATAAATTCTTAGACGAGCATGTAGATAATTAGTTCTTGGTAATTGTCAAGTGAAACATTGTTGAGGAAGTAGCTGTAATGAGCTTACTGAGGGACTAGGGTTGGATTGGTAGTGGAATTGATACTCGCAATCTATTTTGTTGCTGATATTTCTTCTTAATGCTCCTTGATAAATTAGTCATTTTCAGCGGCAGAATAAGTGAAATCAGGGAGGATCTAGTTTCTATCATCCATTTCACGGAAGTAGTTTTTCATCTACTGCAGGAGTTACTAGGTCGGCACAGTTAGAGGGGTTGAAATTGATTAGAGCGACACAGTGTTTTAATCAGCTGCGAATAGATTCAATAATTGTTTGATGACTTTACTGTTCTTGAATCGGAATCTGTTGAGTTGAAACGCTAGAGTCGTTTCTCTACTTCCACCTGAGCCATCAAGAGGGGCATCTTCTCCATAGTGACTGTTTATTTCGGAACCACTAGAGTCGACAGCGTTCCCTCGATTCTCAGGTAATTTTTCAGGTTACATAAGTTCTTTTTTTTTTGAAAGGTTTGCTTTGTGAAAAAAAGAAGAAACAAAAAAGGTTCGATTACGTTTTCTACTCCTTTTTAAGATTACCTATTATTTTATTGAAATTTATCAGCATTATTCTCTATTGAAATAAGAGTCAACATTATAATCAAAATCATAATAAGAATATGAAACCTACAGAAATAATAAAAGTATTTGTTTGGAAATGAAACTAAAATGAATAAGAAGAAGAAAATTGTATTAAGCAGAAATATTCCAAGAAGCAAAAAAAGGGAAACAAAGAATTAGATATTTTGAATAGATACAAATATTTAGGGTGTCCATTTCTAACAAGAATAAGACCCTCTATTATTGAATGCTATTATTAGGAAACTGTCTTCAATTACGTTGATTATTGAATCCTTCTTTTTTCTACTGTGTTTGATTGTTCTCTTTGATTCTTAATCTTTGGTTTCATGTCAAAAAAAATAGAAATTCAAAATATCTAGAAATATTTCTCCATTTTGAATTGAATCTTCTTGATATTTTTCATGTAGTCTCTATCTTTTTTCAATTTTTATTTTTATTCTTTTTCCCAGTTTTGGTGGCATCCGATCCAGCCTACTTGTGCTTCTTGGAGTGGTCGACTCCAGAATGGCCAACAGATGGTTCTTCATCCATTGATGTAGCAGAGGTGTCTTCAAACTTATTCGCAAGAATCTTTGAAGCTGCATTCACGAACTACTCGATTTTGGAGAAATCTTTGACATGCGTGATCTTAGTCATGATCCATTTGTTATCATCAGTGACCTTGAGGATACACATTTCTTTTTTATGATTGTATTTGACAATCAATCTCGTCGCAAAAGGCTCGTTTTGAATTGCTTCCACTGCAGCATCTCTGAATGCTTCCCAGGTTATGTATTTGCCCATATGATTTTTGAATAAATTCTAGTCGATTCTAAGTTTGTTATGGAAAGGTTTGCTGTGATTTTTGAGATGGTTGATGTGTTCAACAATTGCTCCTGGTATTGTGAAATCTTATTTTTGTTTCTTCTTGCTTTTCAAAGTGAATATATTAGCTAATTTACTTAATCGAAAAAAAGCAAATAATCTTGCGTGTTTAATTTGTATTGCTAGGAATATCGCCTTACCTTTGAACAAAAGTTCTAAAATAGATCTCTTAAACGTGGACGATTATTTCCACAAGAGCAATAGATGCTTTTAACTTGTTTTAGAAGATATTATTATATAGGTTATTAAGAAAAAATAATATTAATTCTTTGGATATTCAATTGAATTAAAAGCTCATAATTTATTAGTTTGGATGACTGTTTATTTGAGAGTTCACTCACAAAATGACAACGAGAATATACAAATGAAGAGGTATTTTGGGAGAAAGAAAGATAGATAAAGATTCCGTCATAAATCGAATATTCTTAGTAATTTATCTATCAGGATGAATCTAGATAGACAGACTGAAATATGTGCAAAAAGAAAGAGATTAGAGAAGGATTTAGAAAGCTTAGAGCATTTACTGTGTCTTCATGTCTTAAGATTTCTTGATTGTTTGCATGATTAGCAATGCTAATAATCCTTTTTGTTAAAAAGATACATTTTTTGTATTTTGTACATTTCCTTTTTATTATTTGGAAGTTCTCTCAGTTATTTCCCATTGTTTCTGTTGGGAATGATTCCATTAGTCTCTCACGATAGCGAAAGAACAACAATGGCGAAATATATAATCTGAAATTAATCAGCTGTAGAAAATCTCTTTCAAGAAGATTGACTTCTGCATTGGTGATACCACCGACTTTCGCATAATATTCGTTATTGTAGTACCTATCATCGAAGAACTTTGTAGCGAGCATCACAGATGTTATCAATAGCCTTTTTAAAATGAAAGTAGAAAATGATTAAGCAATGGATAATATTAGCTAAAATTTTGATTATTTTTGTTTAGAATTTATTTGGTTTTATTCTGGTTAAAGAGAAATATGAGTTCAGTAGAAAATCTTAACTACTCATTAAGATTGTTCGAGATGTTTAAATAAATGCGAATTCTACACAAAGAATTAATAAAATCGCTGCAATTTTGCTTGCTGGAAAGATTGATACTAATCATTTTATTATGAAGGGCACTGAAATGAAAAGATATCTTGTTTTTCTTTTTTAAATCACATTTTTCTTGCTTTTTTTGTTTGTTTAAAATACCTGTGTATATTGAATGAATTGATCACAAAATTCTGATGCCTTTCTGTGATTCTATCGATGTAGATCAACGCAAAGATGAAGCATTCTTAAGAGCAATGCGAACATCTCGCTATTCTGGCTAAATACTGCTTGATATTGATATTGGGCACATTCTTACCATGGAAATTCGTGACATATTAAACTGGTTGCTGATCTGTCTGCTGGATGATTTCAGTCAGAACATTAGCAATGATTTCTATTATGTCATCGGTGGATGCTACTCTAGTGCCATTGAGGATATAAGCTTCCTCATAGGTAATATTCTCGTTTTAATAAATGATTTTACGATCACTCCAAGGATCCATATATGTGTGTGTGTTAAAACTAAACTAAGGTAACTGGAAACTAAACTTGCTGTGGCTCTACTATTTTTTGTTACCTCTCTCTCTTTCTTTCTCTCTCTTTTTTTGGCGCTTCTCGGTGCGTGTTTCCTTTTGTTTATTTGCAGAAATAAAAATAATTATCTCTCTCTCTCTAACAAACTCACTATTAATTAATTCCACAATCCTAAATGTTTATCTCTCTTATCCTCATCTTGAAAAATGAAAAAGGAGCATTAACAATTAACACATCCAACCATGTGTGAAGATTCATTTGAAAGTAGCAGTAGTGCCTTATTCTATTATTCTTTTATGTAGTCTATTTAAAATCGCTAGCCGTGCGTATTGATATTAATGACTATGCTGATTCCAAAGATTTCTTCATCAACGAATAACCTAAAAGAATAATAAAGCCATATTTGTTCTAAAATATGCAATTATTCAATATTAATATTAAAGAAAAAGAATGAGAGAAATATTGATCTATGTTGATGTTGTTGTATGCTTGCTTCGAAATTATGCTACTAATTGCCTTAATTTGTTTTGGAATATTACTTAGAAGATGCAACCTCATTTTTATTGAATGCTGAAGCAGAAAAGCAAATTATCATTTATTCTTTTTTTAGATTTCTCTAGAGAAAGACAATAAATGATGTTGGGAAGGATTCATTTCTCTAATAGCAAATTGTGTTAATATCAAAACCCAAATCAAATCACGAATGAGAGGTTGTAAATAAATACAAGAGTTATAATAAATTAATTAATTTTGTGGGCATATTAAAAATTATCAAAGGATTTCCCAAAATTGATTTTATCAGTAAATTTGTTGGTCGTGCCCGTTAAAACAACCCTTTGAATTGTTTGAGAGAAATATGTCGTTTCGGTAGTAGCCTGGAAACATCTAAGGATAATAATAAGTAGAACCAAAGGGAGTATTATTATTGAACCCACAAAGCAGCTAGAAAAGACCTGGAGGATACAATGATCTCATGGAGTAGTAGTCAGCTCCAGCGCGGCTTGTTTCCGATCTAACAGGTACTACTCAAAGATAACCAAGTTTGTTTTATGGGCAGAATCCAAATCAAATGAGATAATTAAGCCCTTATGAGATGATCAACACCACGACGGATAGCAATACCAAGTAATAGCTCTCGATGAATTAGTCTAATCGGACAATGACTCCAAGGAAGAATAATCTGAACAACACTACAACTGCAAATACCACATCTGGTTTTTCACCTTCTCCGTTTAATAGTGCTAGTGCTGATAAGCAACGACAGCTATCTCTAGGGAAGTAGAACAGCAGACCTAATATTATTCCGATTGTGCCTCCACCTGGATCGCAGTTTGTTTAGCTTCCAAATGGAAAATATACTGCATCGCAAATTCAATAACAGCCATAATAGTAATAATAGGTAATCAAATTATCATAATAATTAAGCAAGCACAAGAGAGATGATAAATAGCAAAGATAGACCTAATTTGCTTAATTGAATAAGCCAGAGTTACTAATATTAATATTATGAGATTATTAAACTATGGGGGGGAGGCAGTTAGAATAGTTTTTTTACTTATCAAATATGAAAGAATCACCATACAAATTATTTTAATTTTTTTTATGAAAATTTTGTTATTGTGTTTTGCTTGATAGATTTTAAGCAATAGAAGCTCATCACGTGGACCAGGTGTGAGTCTAATTGGAGGACAAGGGGATTACTCAACAAGAGGTAGAAGCCCTTCGAGGTAGCTTTAGCAACCTTCAAGTTAATTATAGTAGTCGTAGAATCAGTAGTAGTAATAGTAATAGTAGCAGTAGTAACAGTAATACTCGCGTATGGGAACTGTTCCTAATACTAATTTAACTCCAAATCGCAGTAGGGTTGCACTAAACCCGAATTCTCCGATGCCAATCTACCAACAGACTCGCTTGAACGATGTGATGAGACGATCAGAGGAATAAGTCAAAGATCTTGTTGAAGAAACAATCAACGAAGAAGCCAACAAACTCAAAAAGGAAATCGACTACTTAGCTACATAACTGAAAGCTAGAGACCAAGAAGTAGCCATGTATTCTACGTACATCAATGAACTCAGAAACAATCTACTTTCTAGTCCTATCGGACTTCCATAATAATAGTAATAGTAGTAATAATAGTAATAGTAATAATAATTATTAGCTCAGCCTTATCAAGTACTTCCTCCTCCAAATCAAAATCTCTCTTAAACTCTCCCTCCCACATCAAACCCATACCCATCATCAAGACCATAAATCCCCCAATATTCTCCTCAGCCTGTGTAGTATTCACCTGCTAATCAGCGATACCAATAATTACCAATCAAATAATTAAAATATTAATAATAATCTGAACCTGATCTTATTGATGATTTCGGAGGTAGAGAGCTTCAAGACAAGCAACGATAGACTTAGCAGTAGATCAGTGCGATATAAAATCTAGAGAAGAACTACGGTGCACTGAAACGATAACTCTAAGAAAGAGATTATCTAGTAGCACAGCAATAGGATGAGATAATCTCATACCAAGGGAAGTATATAAACAATAGAAGAAGTGAAAGTGAATCAGCGGAAAGAGTTAGAAAGTTAGAACATGAGAATGATATGTGCTAAATCAAAATCAATTCATTAGAAAAGAATCTGTAGCTTATGGAGCAGGAGTATAGGTAACTCAAGGAGTAGTAGATATCATCAAGGTATCCTTCTTATTCATGAAAAGACAGAGAGTGATGTGACAGGCTTGGGAGTATTTCAAGAGAAGAGTTAAAGAGAGATAATGAAGTAATTGGCGATATGAACAAGAAACAACTAATTGTAAAAAATTTATAAAATATAATGAAAGGAAAAGAAGTGCCTTTTAGAGATTGAGAAAAATCAATCACAGAAAGAATTATTTGTGTGTTTGTTTTATATATATCTTCCACAACATTTTCATAGTTTCCTCTACTTCAAGTCTTCAGTAACTTGTGAAAAAATGCATTTTTGTTTATTCATTCAAAATCTAACATTTGTTTCACTTTTCATACCCCTTCCCAAGCACTTTAACCAAGAATCAAATACGCTCATAACACACAAAACAACAAGCTAAAATCATCATGGAATTACAAAACTATTTCAACCAAAAAAAATACTTAATGCTCCCTTTGAGACTCTTATGGTTCAATCTGCTGTTTCACTGAAATCTATTGAGGAGCTATTCGATTAAACATCTTCTCCTTCTTTTCCTTGATCTTCTTATCTAGCTTATGTCATCAACGCAGATTATTTAGATTTATCGAACGATTTCTATTCTGCAGCTGTTCTATGTAGTTGCTGTTTCATGAACAGCACACATACAAAAGCAGTTGAGAACACACCACAGAATGAAAACAGCACGTACATTGTTCCTGCTTTCTTGTTATCCTCCGAAGCAGAATCAATGATCAACGAGAAAATTGATCCTAGGATAAATGAAGATATATGGGCTAGTGTGTAGATGAATCCAGTTACGGTTGCTTCACCTATTGGGTAGCATACTTCATTTGCTAATTCTAAGAGAATTGGAATCACTGGGATGATGAAAAACCCTAAGCTCACAGAGGGCAGCAAGACAAATAGAAATACCTCCGTTTGCAGCACAAACAGCATTAGAATAGAAGACGCAATGCTGCCGAGGATACATATCCCAACTAGTTTCTTGTAAGCTAAGGTTTTTTTGAGTAAATTAAGCATGATAACACTTCCGAAAATCCCTGAAATTACGCATACCGCACTTAATGCACTCGTCTCACCAGATTCAAATCCAAATGGTGCGATTAGCTGTCCTAATACTACAGCGAAATCGATGAAGCACCCATAGACTAAAGCAAAACAGATCGAAATGAGAATGTATGTTCTATTGCGGATGAGCTGCTTCAAGGATATTTTGAAGTCTTCCCTTTCTGCTGTCGCAGTGAAACTTGGTGGAGTAGGTGGCTTATCTCTGTAGCAAAATAAGTTCAAAATACTGATTGAACTCACAATCCCAGCAGTAATCAGAAGAAGATTAAGAGTTTTATCCTTGCCATTTTGATATCCTGGAGACGTGTCCTCTGATACTTTATACCCTGAGAAATATATCCCAGGGAGGAGTAATCCCACAACACCTGTGACGGTTGAGAAAAAGCTCAAAAACCCTGTTACAGCTGCTCTTTACGATGGATAATACCAATTTGCGGAAACTTTTGAGATCGCGTTGATCATAAAGGGGTTCGCACATCCAACGAATAGCTGCCCGAGAATAGCAAATCCAAAACTGGAGTTCACTAAGCATCTTGTCCAGCAAGCGGCTAAACTGAAGAAACAAGCGATGGTGTTCCCTACTTTTGTTCCGTATTTATCGACCATGTAATTCGCTGGGAAGGACACCGGTACGTGGACAAACATATGAATAAGCGATGTGAGATTGTAGGTGAGGTTAGATTGGTTGTAAACAACCTTGAGTTCTGCTGCTTACGGAGCGAAACTATTCTGCATCAAGGATATTTGCAGCATCCCAATGATGTAGACGATTACATTTACAAAGCGATATTGATACAGCTTGAAGGTATTTTCATGAGAATTCTCCACTACGATGTTGGAATCTTCACCTTCATCTTCCTGCTTCAGTAAATTAGAAGATATGCTATTTCTTTGCATTAGATGGATAGATGAGATGATCTGCAGACAGGCTATGTTTCACTTTGTTGAGTTTCCTCTTTTGTTAACTTCCTACTGTTGTTGTTGTTGTTTCTTTAACTCTTATGCTTTTGTGTGTATTAAACTATTATTTTTGTAATTTATTCGATTTTTGAGATATAACTCAGACTAACTTGCTAATTTAAAAAAAGAAAAAAACCTCTTCCGGGTCAATTTATCAGATCAGACAAACATTTCCTACTCTCCAATAACTTCAAGCATCTAATCAGATTTACTTAAATGATTGACTCAGCAATCGGCTTAGATTATTCCTTTTTGAATTTGCTTTGTTCTACAAAAAGTTTCAATCGCTTGCATCTTTTTTAAACAAAACAGCTCATTTATCGTCTCTCTGAATCTCCCACATCAGGCAGGTTCTTTATTGTATAAAGTAAAGATCTATTTAATTTTTGCTGAGATCCTCTCTCACTGAAATGCACTTCAATACCCGCAAAGTGCAAATAAGCTGATAAACAAATGA
>Ga0302271_10002276_pt1 | contig 17407 bp, 9 predicted proteins | sample III_Bog_N1_1_FD_198767 | JGI IMG/M metagenome (GOLD analysis project Ga0302271, IMG submission 198767) | Peat permafrost microbial communities from Stordalen Mire near Abisko, Sweden - III_Bog_N1_1 | ecosystem: Environmental > Terrestrial > Soil > Wetlands > Peat | place: Sweden: Abisko...
TCTCAGGGAGTTCAAAGAAATTTAATCCTTTTTCTCTGACTTATCTTCTCACATCATCTGAAACTGATTCGAAGCAGATCACGTTCTTCAGCTTTTTTAATTCAAATAAAAAATAACTTAGAGTTTATGTGTCAAGTCATCGATTCTTTAAATCTAAATATTCATGTACCCCCAAAGTTAATAATAATTGGCAAACAAACAAAAAATAAGGTTCACAATTCTTGTTTCTTTTTGAAAATATCAAAAATAATTTAATAAATTTTCCCCTCAATAAAAATTGATTAAAATGGAAGACTCTCTCTCTCACTCATTTTATGTCTAAAAGCTTCTTATTTAACCTAATTTAAAGAGATATTAGCATATTAATAATTGTACTTTAGATGTTCATTTTTATTCTATCTTCAAAGGATTATCCTGCATGAATACATAAACTCTAATGAAAGATTTTTAAAAATAAGAGTTTTTCTAAAAAATTTTTCCTTGCTTAATAACAAATTTCTTTCTTGAATAATTTATATTTTTTTCTCCTTCTTTGTACTATTTGATGAATCAGATATACTTTTCAATCTTGAGTAGATTTCGGAAGGGAAACACAATATTTTCTTCTAAATAAAAAATATAAATATCAACTTTAGATACTGATGAAGACTTTATTCTTCAACTAAAAGAGGTTATCATCAATTTATCTTCTTGATTCTCTAAACTAATAAATAATACAAATATTCTTTAATAAAATGGCATAGTAAATAGACAGTAATGAATTATCCTTTTCTAATCAACTAATTTTTCAATACTCTAGAGTTTAAAATTCTATTTGAGGAAAATTCAGATTCTCGATAAATTATCTCTTTAAGACGAATAGTTTTTTCATGTTTAACAGTAACTTTTTTTAATATTTCTTGTAATTTATCTCTTACAAAAATAAACATAAATTATTCTATTTTTATTTATTTATTAATTGTTCTGTTTTTCAATGAATTATTCTTCATAAAAAGAACATTAATAATTATATATCAATAAATTTAAGAAGTAAAAAAGCAACAAGCCGGTATAGCAAAGTGGTTAATGCGTCTGCCTCGTAAGCAGAAGGTCGCCAGTTCAAATCTGGCTGCTGGCTCACTTTTTTTTATTTTAAAAAACTCTGAGATTTTATTTATTTTTGTCAAAAAAAAGATTTCAATGTTCTAAATGAAATCATAATTCATTTTAAAGAAAAACCAAAAAGAACTGGAAGATAAATTTTTTGGTGATATTAATGACATAGCAGTGCCGAATCTTTGAAGTTGCTGATAAAAATCATGATGGCGATAGTTTAAATAAGATCCAGCACTTTCATCTCCTCAAATAGTTGGTAAATAAGAAATCATCTTTGCTAATGTATTTAACTAAGAAAGCCTGTATAGCACAGTGGTTAGTGCATCTGCCTTGTAAGCAGAAGGTCGCCAGTTCGAATCTGGCTACAGGCTCACTTTTTTTGATTTTTTTTTTCAATTGATATTTAAGTTTCTGCAAGTTGATCACAATTATTCAAAAATCAAATTGGAAACATCATGAAAAGATAGTTTAAACTCTTCAAGAAAAAGTTAAAAGAAATGTCTTTATGTTAATTTGAATTCATACAAGAGTTTAACTGAGCCTGTTTGAAAACAGAGTACAACTATTTTTTTTTTTTTGAGGATATTACAAAGTCAAAAAAGTTTTTTTTCTTTCAATTATGTGATTTATTTGTTTGGGTTATTCCCTTTTTGAGGTGATTTTTGATATTAGAATAGAGCGTAGGAAGCAAGAAGAAGAACCTGATGAGGAAGGTATTGAAATTAACACCAGGTGATCATTAAGGTGTACGATTCAGTTTAGAAACAAGAATTTAAGAAATCGAATAAGAAGATTTCAAGAGGGGGAAATACATAATCAAAAAGATTAAGACAGACAAGCAGAATCATTAAAACAATCTAAAAGAATAATAAGATAGAATAAGAGAGAAGACAGGAATATCAAGAGTCAGACAATCTTCAAAACATTGCATTAATGAATTACAATTAGAATAATAACTACACTTACAACAATCCAAATGTGATACCAATGGCTCTTAACACTCAAGTTAACTAACCATACAACCCTTATAATACGGCTACTAACCAACAGCAGAATAATCTTTAATATTAATAGTAATAACAGCAATATTATCTTCAATAGCAGTAGTAATAGCAGTAGCAATAATAGTAGTAATACTAATAAGGCGTCAATAATAATAATGCGAATAAGGGAAACATCAACAATTTATGGGGAGGAAAATCACAATTTAATGGTAACAATAACAACAATGTTATCAATAAAAATCCAAATACTGGCGCTCAAGGAGTATCTCCTAATTCAGCACAGAACAATCAACCTAACAATGGTGTGTAGAATATTGAGTAAAAAAAGATATTTTTAAAGTACTTTTATTGTTGTTTTTCTTCTTGAACTTGCATGTGTTTTTGTTTTTTTAGACATAGCAAAGCATTGGAGTAGCTAAGAAGCAAATATGTATTCTAATTGCAATAAGCTACATTTCCCTCAGATGCAGGGAAAAAAACAATTGTGAACGTTGACCTGGAATTACCCAACACGAAAATACCGATTAGAATGTAAGACATTATTGAAATTTCTATTTTAAGATAAAAAGGTGTTTTCATTTTCATTTTGAGTTGAAAAATATCTCTTTCTTTCTGGAATATCTTTATCAGTGAACTTCTGAGCGATTTCCCAGTAAGCAAGCCATTAATCTTCTTAAGAAAGCAAATCATGTAGCAGAACGTGAAAGATTCTACATGGAGAGTAGTTTATGATTCATTCTTCAGATGGGAGAAAACCTCCACGTTAGTCAATCTCATTGCTTAGGTTCACTTAACCTTTCAATAGTGTCCACCTTAACCAGAGTATTTTGATACATGCATTTTAAAAAATGCAAAATTTATTTATTTTATTTCGTTGGCAATCCTTTTGATTGGTTTCTAGTGTTTATAACTCCTTTTTTCTCTTAACAACTTAACAAGCTTCCTATCAGAACAAATCAAAAAAATCAAGGAAACAATTAACGACAAAGAGGAAGCTTCTAAGTTCCTTTCAATCGATGCTAATTCTGTTTTCTAAGGTTTCCAGTAAAATAATTATGAAAAGTTTTGAATTTTGTTAACCATTTTACTTTGTTTAGACCCCAAGATTTCTAGGAACTGCTGAAATAGCCAGACCTCAAAAGTCACTTAGAAGGACTACCTCAAATTGAGTAGCTTAAAAAGAAAATTGGTGAAATCGCAGAGTTCAATGTCACAATGAGTTCTGATCTTATTGAGTAGCAGTAAAATCTTGAAAAGAAGAAAGTTGCCCTGTAAGAACTATCGCAGCAATATGAAATTCAGAAATCAGAGCTGTTCACCTAAGTCTAAGCTTCTAACTCAATCAAAGAGGTAGTTTAAGAATCTAGAAAAAATATCTTTATCGAATTTATTGTTTTTGCTTGTTCTTTTGTTTATTTTTTTATTTTTGTTGTGCCTTAACCAACAGCGATTCAGTAGCATGAGTATCCTGCAAGCTCTCTAATAGAAAATTGAAGAAATTGAATAGGACACTTCTTCTCAAATCAGAGGTGATTTTGAGGAAGACATAAAGAATTTTAAAGCTGGTAGACTTCAATTCAATATTCTAACTAAGAAGAGAGACAAACTCCTCAGATCAAATTGACAATTACTCATCCAAAAATATTTGAATTTTGAACAAAAATAACAACAAAATCATAAACATACATCCATGCATACAACTAAATTTGATGAAACTTCATCAAAAAACATAATTTCTTCATTTTTCCATCATGGATAACCTTGATCGTATTCTTATTATTACAGAATCTCATTCCATAAAGTTATATTATCTCTTAACAGCTGCATAATAAGCGTGCAATCCCTGTAGTTATCTTCATTTTCGCTTTCAATATTGTTAATAGCTCCTTGAAAAGCTTCATTAGCAATTTAAATCGCATGCTTAGTTTTTTGTTGAATTTCAAAATAATACACACTCATATTCAAGTAAAGTGCTAGCCGTATTGGATTCGACAAGGCGAGCTCCGATTTCGCGAGCTTCTCAGCTTCACGATAAGCTTTCATTGTTTCTTCATCGACATCATCGAAAGTTCGGAATTAAAATATTTAAGATTATTAATTAAAATCATCTTCGTATGGATCTTCTTCTTCATCATCATTTTCATTGCTATCTTCACGCTGATCATGAAGTCTCTAATATTACATAGCTAACCTTGATTTCAAGCATTCTGCATAGTATCTCATGTAATCTCCTTTGAGTTTGTAGTAGAACACTTTTTGTTTTAAATCGCTAACATTCTTCATAAGATTTCCATCAATTAAATTGCATATTTACTCACATCTCTCGCATATTTCTCTTTCAATGCGAGCAATATACTTGCTGAGATACTTATTTTAAGCTGGTGTTTAATTGTGTCGTTCTGTTTTTTCAATTTACATAAGTACTCGTAATTCTGCTCTTTTGTTGCCCACTAAGGTTTTATATGCTGAACTCAGCAATGTTTCTTCATCTTTTTTGAGTTATACGCCATCTTCTGAAGCAATCAGTAACACATATTTCACCATTTCCTCGTATCTTTGTGTTTGCTGTGCTAATCGAGCTAGCAATAAATATTCCTCACGAACATTCTATTTGTTCTTTTAGCTGGTATTGCTATTTTTCTGCATTTGGTATTGAGTTTAAGTAGCTAAGTAATTGATTTAAAACTGGTTTTATTGATGTATTTATTTGATTTAAGAATAATTATCAAACAAATTTGATGCAAAGAAATGAAGAGATCCTTGAAATTAATTTGATATAACAAATGTGAGATGCAAAATCGAAAATAGCTAATAATCACTGGCCCTTATTAATGTGCCTGCTTTTGCAATCAGGAAGCAGCATAGGAAAAAAAAGATAAATCGTTCGTTTATTTAATTTCAAATGGAAAGATTTTGCATAAAATATGCGGTATTTTTGGGGAGAGAGGGAGAAAGGAGATTTGATTTTTCCTAAGAATAAAAAGAAGAAGATTAATTATGAATGAATGAAGTTATTTGGGGAACTTTGAAATTGAAAACTCTAGTTCTTCATCTTAACTATGATCTTGTAGCTAGTTAAGTTAAGATTTCTGAACTTTTTTCTGAAGGAGATGATAATATTTTTCATAAGGGGAAGAAAACACTAAAATTTTGATCAGAGGAAGGCTCAAAAATTTAGACATTCATCTCCAGGCAAACGATTGCAGCTTGATTCAGATAAATTATTATTCAGAGCATCTGCTTTTCCCCTTGTGCGAACGAAATTAATAGAATCCTGTTAACCTAAGATTTCATTAATATTATTTTGAGCTGTTGCTCCTCCTCCTCTTGCTGCTGGTGGTGGTGGTAATCCTGTTTGTTCTAATGGGCTGAGTTGCTCTGGCTATTATTGTTACTGTAATGCTAACGCATCTTCAAGATTACTTGAATTTATCAGACAATAAATGTTGTTGTTGATGCTGCTTATGAGTCTGATGTCAATTTCACTCTTCATCGGTTTGCTTTCTATTTTCTTCATCGCTTTCCACCTGTCAAAAAGAAAAACAGTCAATTCCCGTTTTTTATCAAGATTATATGATATCAATCCCTCACAAAAATGAGATAATTTTTAGCATACCCTTTGACTATTTTTTCTTCTGACGAATGAGAAGCTGCATCTGGAGGAGAAGTATCAGGACTGCAAGAAGTAGAAAAAGAAATAAATTAGGAATAGAATGTTATGATCTCAATTTACTTTGGTAAGGATGTCTTTGATGGAATGTGTTATGTTTTTTTGCAGAATTCTTAGAAATATTCATATTTTCCTATCGGTGACTATGTGATGTATTCAAAGAGTTCAAGTTAATTCTAATCAAGTAAAATAGTCTTAAATCTGTTGAATTCAAATAGCATATCAAGGATTTTCCCAAAACTCAGCTCAGTTAAAACAGACTCATCAAGCTAGTGCTAAGAATTAGATGAAGATGTAGTAGTTGCTGATGAATTCCCATTTTAATCCAGAAATTCAAAATATGTAAAATCAAGTTAACTTAACGACATTCTTCTTTTGAAATTATGATGTGCCCCAGTACTCTAATCGTGTTCGGGTTCTTTCTCAATCACCTCAACGACTTGCTCAAGTAGATTATTCGTTTTAATATTCTCATTATTATTGTTATTGATCTCAATATTCGGTAATTCGTTATTGTTTGAGTTTGCATTTTTTTGCGGCTGTTTCAAAACTTTCAAGAATTACTTTTGCTGCTGCTACTACAATTTAATTTTATCGTGTGAATTCTAATATCCTTGCTTGAAATCATTGAAATACTATTATTCTTATTGATATTCTAATGAATTGTTTGAATAAGGGCTCGTTAAAATAATATTCGGGACTGTATTTTCTTTAGTGAGAAATAATTTTGGGTTTTTCAAGCGATTTGATTTTTTTTAATCAGCAGCGAATAAACTTTATCCTCTTTTTCGTATTTTAGAAGGGTGTTTCGGGCTAGTTCTATAAACTGGAGTATTACAGTGCTAGTCTTTTTCGCAAACATGATCAGTTTCATTTCTTTCAATCCCTTATCGCGATGGAAGTTGTATGATTTAAGTCAAACTTCTTGGTGGAACGGGAATTGATTTTTAAGCAGATAGTGGAGTGAATTAAAATGGAGTCCTCTCGGAAGATTAAGGGGAGTTTCTTCTGGAATCAAGAGGAGTAAATGAATCTTTGGAAGTGATGCTATTAGGATTGATATTGTTAATAGGAGAATTTTTCTCAATATTTCCGCTTAAAATTATATCTCTAGGATTTAGGATACTAGAGATTCTCGGAGGTAACTATGGACTCATTATCTGAGCTGCTTCAGGAATATGAGCTAGACTGGGTGATTTATGAGGAGAGTTTAAGAATTGGTAGGTATTTTCTTTGGGTAGTTAAATAAAATCTTTTGTGATATTCATGCTCTGATAACTTCCATTTTAGTACGATCCTTGCTGCTAAAGGAGGAGTTAGCTGATACTTGCATTCTTCGATGCAAGACCTAAGCTTTGGTTGATGTTGTGGCTGCCACTTGCGTTAATGGTATTTGAATTATTTGGGTTCGGATTGTTTGCTACTGATTACCTAGTTGATCTTGGATGAATTGTTTAAAATGGATATCCTTATTGTTGTTGAAATTATGACATAAATTGCTTATTAGATTGCAGTATTTTCTGCAGCTCAAAGTTCGAGTAGTTTGGGATGAACTATATATTATTGCTGTAAGAAACGTTATCGATTCCAGGAGAGTTAACTCCACCCATGTCGAACTGGAAGAAATTATCGGTATTCATTGAAATCATTTCTTTTTTGCTGGGTTGATTTTTGTAATTATCTCTGTTTAGCATCACAGCTGCATTCTGGATGGTTTTCTTCCTCTACGCAATCAGTAACTTGGCTTTCTTGAGAGATAGAAAGAAAAGAGATAGGGTTAAAATAAAACATTAATTTGAAAAAATTAGGAACCTTTTTTGTTATCATAATTTTTACATTGATAAGTTTGAGAAGCAACTACGATTCTAGCTGTTTTGAAGGCAAAAGTGTGTCGGAAATTTCCTTGGATATAGCTCTATTAACTATCTAATTTGCAATGAAATCCAAAAGCAGAGCTAACAGAAAAAGTTAAGCGCCCAGCAATGAAATGAATTCCGTTGTAGATCTTGATTCACTTACGATAATGTCTTTTTAAAAAATATCTATCTCAATATCGACACTCCCATATGCGCCACTATCATATTCAAAATACTCTGAAACACTGGATAGATTCATCCAAGAATCTACTACTCCATTTCCTGATGAATACGTTGTCGATCTATCCACTTTAGATTATTTTCGAAGATTCAACTGTGCATGCTTGATCTTGTTTGAATTAAACTCAAATGATCTCTTCTCCATCCTCATCTTGGTATTGCCTTCGTCCTCTCCCCAAAATAATCAAAAAATATCCCTTAATAATTTCGTCTTTTATGACATTTTGATGATTAACCACCTTTGAAACAGAAAATAAAAAAGAACTTACAACGGAGAACCTCGGGGAATAAACTGTCAATAATCCATTTTTTAGCATGGTGGAAATGTTCGTAGCAGATTCACAAGAAGAAGCCACTCCACAAGGCTCTAATCTGACAGTTATTTTCTGTATTACCGAGTTATTTTCAGATTCTATTCCACCTCTAATATCTAAACAAGCGAATCCTTACAACGCATTGAAATTTACTAATTAAGAATTGTCGACTACTATTTATTCACAGGCTACTAAACTCTAATCTTCTTGTTGACTACGCTGATCCAGCAGAGACAAGTTAGGATCTTCAACAGTGCTAAACGCTGAGAACTAAATATACGATGCGCTATTATAATTCACTTATTTTAAAGTATCTTCGATTCCAATTGCCACAATGAATTATTATTTGGTTTATTCAGCCACATCATTAAATCCACTTTCCATCCAAGTAGGTTTATTCCTGCTTGTTTCTCCTACCCTAAAACAACAAAACAAACCAACATAAAAGTTAAGTTTTTTTCATTTTTATTTCAAGTTCTAAGCTCGAAGAAAAATCAAAAAAGCATTTTAAAATTTTGTCTTCATAATCCAAACCCTAAGCAAATTTATCCCCCCCCCCCTCCCAGGTTGCAGAGTTTAGATTCTTGACATAACTAGTTGCTCGAACTATTTATTATCCTGCCGAATAATCGAACTTATCTTATCCGAAATAAAAACGTTTTCATACCAGAAGAATATTGAGAATCCCACGAAATATGCTACTAACACTAGAGTCCAAAGTAAACCTAGATTTGCATGTAATCCATTCTTGCCTTTCCAAGAGAATCCGATTGTTGAAGAGAAGCTACCAAGAAGATGATGCAGGAGCTTAACATTACTTAAAGTACTCATGTCTTTGCTGGCAAAATGATTCATTTTTTGTTGCTTGCTCTCTTCTTCTTTCTTCTTCGAATCTTGCAAAGCTTCTGATGCTTTGAGCTTCTCTGGCGGCTAGGTTAAGATTTTCATTTATATTGAATTATATCTTTGTTATTTTGTTCTGTCTTTCCCTTTCTCTATTTAAAGTCACTCTCTTTTTAATATGTAATTATCCTTTGCTTTCTCACATTCTCCCCCTCAATTTTCATTACTTTTCTATCTATTTTATCATTTCATTTTGGCAAAATTAGCATTAAAATCATGTTTATTTAAACAACAGCAAAATTAGAAACACATCAACAAGCAACCCCCCCCCTTGTTCTAAGAAGAAACTACTTAATCCCAACTGAAATTTATGAAACAAATCTACCAAAAAAGTGAAGAATAAACTGTTTTTTTCAATAAGAGATATTAATATTTTGCATTTAGAGTAGTTAAATGATAGAAGTTGATGCTCAAAACTAATTTAGAATAGACTGTATCACAGAAAAATCTCTTTTTATCAACTATTTTAGTTATTAGTATCAATCAGTAATATTTTAACTTTCCCCTCAAAGGAGGGAATGTTCAATATTTGTTCTAATTTTCTTATCTTTGCCTTTTTGTTTCCTTTATTCTTATGTTTTCTTTTCTTTATTTATCTTTGTTTTAAAAAGATAGCTTTCTATGTAAATTATTGTGCTTTTTGTAAAGAAAAAGAGCATAAATTAATAAACAAAAACTACTTTAAATATCTATTAATTAATAGGAAGTAGAAATTAATTGAATATTGGGTCCTTCAAATATTATTATTTTTAATTACATATTTTTTAATAATATAATTCTTGTTTGTTCTATTTAATTAATTTGAAAATATGCCCCGATTTTCTTGGGGGAATTCGCTGAAAAATGAAAGTAGTAAAATAGAGCGTTTTGGATTAGCTAAAAAGACCATACGGGAGAGATTTAAAGGAACCCTCTAAATTATCCATCTGCTTAAAATTAATTAATTAATTATTTAGAGTCAAAAGGTTATATATTTTATTTTAAAAGAGCAAGCAAGTATTATTGAAATGGCTGTCCCTACCCCTAGAATCATGAAGGTAACAATACAAATTATGCATACAAGATGCTTATTCTTATGGATTAGAATTCCATTTTCCATTATTAACTTGATTAAATGGCTAAAAACAAAAGGAAACTCAGAAATTGCAGACTGAACAAGGTGAAAAAAAACAGAGAGATGTTTATCAAATATATCTGAATTGGTTTTAACATTGAAATTCATGAATAAAACTAGTTCCTGGAATTGAAGTCGTCCCCAACAAAGACAATTTCCGTCACTTCTATGTCAAGATCACTGGCCCTCAGACAACTCCTTATGAAGGCATCTATTTTTTTTTCATTTTCATGGCTTGAATGCCTACTTCAGGATAGTATTCTTTCACATTGCATATATTTAAATAAATCAATCTAGGTGGAGTGTTCAATGCTGAATTATTGCTTCCCGAGCAATACCCAATGAATCCTCCTAAGGTCATCTTCTGCACAAAGATCTACCATCCCAACATTGATAATCTAGGCCGCATCTGTCTCGATATCCTCAAGGACAAATGGTCACCTGCACTTCAAATCCGTTCAGTTCTCCTCTCGATCCAAGCTCTTTTATCTTCTCCCAATCGTAGAAATCACACAGTTTTAACTTGAAGTTATGATTTACAATTTCCTTCATTTTTTTCTCTCTCAAGCCGATGATCCTTTGAACAATGAAGCTGCAGAGCATTGGAAAAGAGATGAGAAGAGTGCACTTCAAAAAGGTAAAAAAATAAGAGAATATGCAAATTAAGGAAATCTGTGCATCAAAGATCATTTGAAAGAAAAGGACATTTCAACAAAATTTACAATCATAATTTGTTTGATTTTATTTGAAATCAAAAATCTAAATTAATTTGATGCATTTAATTAGCCAGAGAATAAACCCAGTTGTACGCCAAGTCTAAATGATGAGATCAAGACCACACTCAAGAAAGAAATCCTTCTTCATATGCCTTATAAGGATTAGATCGTGTGCACTAAACTATTTTTTCTTTCTTTGAGAACATCCAATAATTGTCTTTTTCTTTTAGTTATCATTACTTCGTTAAATCCTTCTTTGCCTGTGAAACTGAAAATGAAGATAACAATACAAATAATTCATTTTTTCTATTAAAAACACCAAAAAAAAGAAGAAAATACATATTAAATACAAGATTTTATTGAAACAATTGTAGAAAAAAAATAATATCAGTTAAAAAGTTGGTAGCCTTGCTGTTTGAATTTGTGAGTCGTAATAGGGAGATAAATAGAGTTTATGATTTGAGGAAATGAGTATTGTTTTAGTCATTATGGTTCTTTTGAATTTGCCTTGTTGAACTCATTTAATTGGGTGGAAATAAGGATGAGTTTCCAGTTTAATTACAGATATATTAATGAGATCGATTCGGAATGAAAACTCAGGAGTAATAACCGTAGGTGCACTAACTACACCTTTTGGTGACATTCTTAGCCATATTCCATTGCGACTATCACTATCTATCATCTGAAATACGCCATTTTTGTAAATGATTTTTGCATGTTCATTGCTGATGGTGATTTCTTTTATCTCAATTTCACAGCGTTCTCGGTCACGGCCAAGTTTGATCGATTAATTTTCCACCATTATATAACTATAAGTGCTAGTGTACTACTTGCTTCCACTGTTACGACGCAATTCCATCTTTATTGCTCCTTATTCGTTCTAGATAAATTAGAGAAAAATTAAGAATTGCTAAAATTTTATGCTAATTTTTGAAAAATGAATCTTCTAAATATTTACATTAACTTCAATAATGCGAATCTCAACGCTAATCGATAGTTGCAATCTCATCTCCTAGATCAATACTATGTCCTTAATCTTTATGTAAGTCCCAAGCTTTGATCCTTTATCTCTTAGATGAAATGCAAATTCACTGAAAAATATCTCAGCATGAAACGAAGACACTGTCTACTCTTTCGGAAAGTTTATGCTATTTTCAGCTTTCCTTCCGATGGATGCTCCTTCTGTCGTGACAGTTTAGTCGAAAGATAGCGATCCATCTGGTGATTTGATTCTGATTTTCAAAAGATTTTACTTTTTGAGGGGTGTCATATCGAAAGGATTAAAACATAATTTAGGTGTTTTAGAAGATAACGCAGACATTAGCTTGATGTATTGATCTGATTTTCCTTTAGCTGAAGGAGTTACCCCAACACTGAAAGTTTATCTGGCGTCTTTTAGATTACCATTATTCTAATCTTATGGATTTTCACTGCCTTCATTTTAACTAGTTCCGCTATTTCCACTGTTGCTACTGCTACCGTTGTTAAACAGAAGTTAGTTATTCAGCACTACTGATTAGTTGAAATCAATATCTCCATGGATATTTCGAATCAACGATTGTCTTGGCATGTTGATATTGTTTTCATATTTAGGTTCAGAAAAAGCGCCCATAAGCTGTAAGACGTTTTTAAGTTCATGAGAAGTATTTTTTAATTCAATTTAGTCATTTATTTTACTTTTATTTGAAGCAGAATTACAGCTTATGGTTTCATTATTGGTCAAGATGATAGAATCAGAAAATTGATCATAACTGACGGCTTCTTTAGTAACTGTGGACACATTGTGTTTATTAGAAATAGTGAATATCTCAGAATCTTAAAGATTTATTGAGTTATTTAGGTTACTTTAAGGATTTGTTCCTCTAGAAAGTGGGATTTATTTATTTTGTTAAGCAATGGGAGATTCAATCACAGTCGAAGTAGCAAATTCAGAAATTTATTTCTAAGAATTTTCAGAAATTGTAGTTGGTAGAATCGATGTAATATTGGAAATAGTTTGGATTGGAGGATCATTTAAAATAACGGAATCAGCGAACTCATTAGGTGATACATTTTATGGTTATTGTTTTTGCTATTTACAACGAAGATCCTATTAAAAATATGTAACTTAGGCTTATTGAAGTAGCGATGATGAAGAAGGATCAGTTTGTGATGAAGATTAGTTCGAAAGCTAGATTTGAGGAGACTGAAAATCTCCCAGAAGAATTGATTCTTAGAATGAAGATTGAGATTGTGGATATTAGAAATTCTGCTTTTGCTGTAAATCTATCTTTGAGGTACTCTCGATTGGCTGAGCATCTGATTGAATGCTCTCTTGTTATGACAGTGAATCAGCTGATTTATTCAGTTCCATGATTGCAGACAACTACTTTGACTCTTTTGATGGAATGTCTGTTCAAAAAACAAAGATAAAAATTTAACTGTTTTACCATTTTTATTCATTTTTTTGAATTCAATTTTCCAGAAATATTACATAAATTGTCAGGCTTAATCGTTTGGTCAAAAGTTATTGATTCGCAGAACGGTGAACGATTTTCTAATTATGAAGCTAAGTTTGGTTGGGTTAGTTGCTCAGTGTTTTCTTGAGGTAAAAGAATCTAACTCTCCCCAAACGATTCTTCTGCGAGCTGGGAAGACCATTTTTATTGTTCCTTTTGAGAAGATTTCGTAGGGCATTCGGTTGAGCTGTCAAGCATACCTGAATTATGAATATTTTCATAAACATTAATAACATATTAATAAATAAATGAAGCAAATTATCTCACAAGAATTCGCAGCGGAGTCTGTTTCTCCTGAGATTTTTCTTTGTTCATTCTTGAATGTAATGCTAATTCGGTGTTTTCTCTCTTCTTATGAGTTTAGTTACTTTTCTCGCATGATTTCTGGCATGAACATGAATACACTATCAGATAATTCCCCTGGTGAAACAATATTATCCTCACTAATTTTCATGGTTATCTTTGTTGGTTAGTTTTTAGCAGGTGTATTACTGGCACTAGTTGTTTCATTTGTGTCTTCACTTTGTTTTTTTACAGGTTTAGTTGGTGGTGGCAACAGGAAATTCAATTGAGGGATAGTATTATTAGAGTTGATGTTATTGGAGCTACAAATTGAAGGAAATATCACAACAGACATTTATTTGTTTGCATTGTCTTCTGTTTTAGCATTTGCTTTCGTAATTTGCACATTTTCTAAAGGATTAAATAACATTTGTGAATGATTTTCTTCTTATTTTTACAATAAATTTTTAGATTTTTGTTGAATCGGTGAAGGGATATTCTCAGTGAATGACAAGATAATTTAGTATTTAAGAGCAGTTAATGCATCAGAGACCCAGAATAGCGTTGATACTTCACTATTCTTGCAATCTAACGCAAGTTCAAGTTATTTTGGAGAATATGTTGGAAACAAATGCGTCAACATGAATCCATCAATACCCCAAATGCTCGAAATCGATATTAATGTTGAGAAACTAAACTGCTAAAGAATATAAGCAATCTATTGAGGAGTGTAAAGTGCTATGCACTCGCGAGAAGATTCCACTGGAAAGCTCATATCTCTGATTATTTAATTCACTTTAGCTTTCTGAGCTTGGGTTACACAAATCCGACGGGTAGCATTTTTACGAAAGTTATGGCTACTACTGCTACTGGGATTATATCCAATATTCTCTTTCTTTATGCCCTTTGATTCCTCCAGCAGTTGGAGCATTTTCTCAGACACTCCTACACGCTCGACAAGAAGATATTAGTACAAACATTTTTGTACTTTTTCCTTATTTTTCTCATGCAGATTCTCATATTTAATCTTGATTTCGAGATACAAATCATAATTGTCTTTGAGTGCATAGATGAGAATCAATAACTTCTAATAATGCAGCACACTTTGCACACCTGTTTTTTCAATGAACTTTTCATACTTGTAGGTTATGAAACTATCGATGAGCTTCTAGCCATTCACATGTAGATTCGTGAATGATTTCTCATAGATATTGAGGTTTGTTAAATGAAGGAAATTAAGTACATCCTTCTCATTCCAGCAAGACATTTTTGTCTTATTTACGCTGCTTAGATATTCAAATATTTAGTATTAATCGAATGCATCCATTTCACTCTCTATCTTTGTCTTTCAGAATAACACTCTTGATTTTGTTAGAATCTTAATTTGATTTGACTATTATGCTGCGAAAAACACCGAATAATTAACTTTTCAAGAAATCTCAAATTAACTCCATCAAAGTTCATTCAATCACTTACATAAAAACTACTACAGATTTAAGTATCTTTCTTCTTCATTTTTTCTTCTTCTTCAGAAACAATAAAGTTATTTTCTTTTTATTTATCCTATGTGAATCTTGTGCTTCAAAAAGAATACACTTTTTTAATTTTGTAATACTATTGAGTTTGTAATTTAACAGGAATATATGTTTTTGATAGCATACAAAGACGGATTTTAGTGGATCCTTCATGAAGATAGATTACTAATAATTCTTCATAACAATTTTTCATCTTTAAATTGAATTATCAGATTTATTTTGTACAGTTTACAATTATTCTTTAATCTTTTTTAAAAGGAAAATTGTTTACATCAAACCTTAACTCTTATTAAGTTTATAATAAATTATTGCAATTAAATTCATATGGCGTTTTTGTGCTAAATGATCAGTAATAATATGAATATTTAAAAAAAAATTGTGATTAACTCAGATTAGTTAGTTGTCTTTTGAGTTGAAAGCGATTGTCTGGTAGAATTCATTCATTTATTTGTTTTAAGAATTTTTTTTTCATAACTTTCCACAATTTTTATTTTTTGAGAGTGCAAATTTGATATTTGATTCTATTATTTTTTCAGCATAATCTGTGACATGTCTTATGTTTAGCTGGAAATGACTGTCTTCGTCCTTGCTTTTTCACTCATTACTCCTTCTAAGATTACCTTCCCTGTGCTTCAAATTAAAAAATTTAACGAAAGTTTTTTTATCTCTATTAAAAACTAAATTGGAGAGATAGGAGCTTAATGTTTGTTATCTCCCTTAGCAAATCTCCTCAATCTATCAAGCCTAACCCTAAATTTAAGTGAAAACTATTTAGGAGAAAGAGGAGCGTAGTATTTGTTATCCCCCTTAGCGAATCTCTTCAATCTATCTAACCTGACTCTACATCTTTTTTGTAATTATATTGGAGATATTGGAGCGTAATTGTTACATCCCTTAGCGAATCTCTTAAATCTATCGAGCCTAACTATAAATCTAAATAAAAACTAAATTGGAGATATAGGAGCTTAATCTCTGTTTTCTCCCTTATCTAATTGCCTTCACCTTTCAAGACTGTTTTTAGATTTAGGTTACAACAATATCGGTGACATGGGAGTCAATTCTCTTTTCTATCCTCTCTCGAATTTGATCAATCTTTCAAGTTTAGACTTAATACTTGGCGAAGACTTCAAAATTAAACGATCAAAACACTTATTCTAAGAATGTTTTTAATAATTAAAGTCCTTAGAGTTGAAAGTTTGAATATGTATTTACTACCTATTTTTCTGCTATTTAAACAATGTCAACCAACATCTCAAATTGAAAGGATCCATCTTAAGAAAAATAAAGCAGAATTTTCTTATCTCTCATTGCTTCAATCTGGAGTTGATGAGAGTTTTCGTTCATCTCTACCTTTTAAAAACTATTTTAAGATAATTTATTTTACTTTTTGAATCTAATTGCTTTGTGAAAACAGCAGAATTAAAAAGATATTTCAGTTGGTAAAAAATAATTGAGTTTATTTAAAAATATTATAGTTTTGATTGATCATTGAATGAAGTTAGTAAGGAGAGAAAGAAAGAGGCAGTCAAAAGAAGGAAAATCTATTATTTAATGTTATTCTTTTTCGGTGCTGAATAGCTAGTTTTCAAGAGATTTCTCACTTAAACTTTTAAAGAGAGCTAATTTCCCTAAAGAGTTGTTTGAAATGATGCCAATCGAGCTGAAGAAACTAAAAAATTATTGAATTTTATAAAATAATTTTATGTAAAAAAAGGGGAATTAATATTCTACATACCTTTATTTTATAAGAAGAAATTTTTTTAAAAAAAACATACATACAGACAATAGACCCTTGTGGCTAAAGAATATTCTTCATGCAGATAGAAAATCTTGAGTTACACATCAAGGATAAAATTCAAATAATTTGCTTTTTATTAATATTATCTATTTTTATTTTTTTTGAAAGAATGTTATGAATTTTTTGATACTTTTCTTCCAAATTAAGTTGGAAGATTTGTAGGAAGGCTCCTTTGATATTGTCTAAAAATAGAGCTTGCGATGACATATAATATTAAATGTGTTCTTGTTTAAATTACTGGGAGAAATATCATTTATTTTCTTATCCAAGAGATCGCTTTTAAAAAAGAGAAAAGAAAAAAGAGATATGTCAATGCAAGAGCTCAAAGCCAATCTGCTAGACGATGTGGGAAGATAACATCCCTTCTTGTCACTACCTGCGT
>Ga0302271_10002277_pt1 | contig 17403 bp, 8 predicted proteins | sample III_Bog_N1_1_FD_198767 | JGI IMG/M metagenome (GOLD analysis project Ga0302271, IMG submission 198767) | Peat permafrost microbial communities from Stordalen Mire near Abisko, Sweden - III_Bog_N1_1 | ecosystem: Environmental > Terrestrial > Soil > Wetlands > Peat | place: Sweden: Abisko...
TGCTACTTGTTGATGATTTTCACAGCCCGGAGAATTTAAGTTTGCTTATGCACGGCTTTTCTGACCTCTCCGAATGCACCTGTTTCAAGTTTTCAAGGTATGGTTAATATTTGAAAAAAATTATTTGGAGATAAAAAAGAAATTTATTTGGTTTGTTATTTAAGAAATAAAAGGATAATTTATTGTGAATTGCTTTATTTTCTTTGGGGAGAACGCACAGAATAGCAAACAGGATAAAAAAGTTTTAGCTACTAAGTTGAAACATCCCTCCCCCGTCAATCAAAACAAGCAAATTCTATGCACTTAAAAAATGATTAAGATACTAACAAGAAATTACCTTTCCCTAATGGCGGGTTCATGAGAGTATAGTTCTTACTAATTTGTCCTTGTTTCTCACCTACCATATCACCAGGCGAGAAATGGAAATCCTTGAGATCGTCTACATCTTTGGGTTAAAAAGAAAAAAAGCATTAGATAATTAGAATGCAACTGCTTATAAATGAATAGAAGGGGGAAAAGAGGGAGGGTAAATGGTGATGGTCCCTAGAAATGCATGTAGCCCAGCCCTATTGATCAATTCTTTGATGGATTAGAATCTTTTGCCAATTCATGTAAAAATAATCCCTCGATACATCATTGAAGTTGATTCTTTTAGCGCTTCACAAAGCATGAATCTTATCAAATTGACCTAAAAAATCCCTCGAATTTCCTATGACTCCAATGGAATTCACAAGACCATATATTTACTCGTTCCTTGTTTTTCTGGTAGTTTCTTGATGTTTTAACTTCCAGAATCTTTGGTATTAGCGTCTGGCTGTCTCTTCTATGCTTTAGTCGTGCAGGCACCCATTTATTCGCTAGCTCCAATAAACTGATTGATAAATTGTGTTGTCTTTTGTTATTCTGTTTCGTTCTCCCTTATTTGTTTTGCTTGATTATGTTTTTAATTATTGTTTTCTTTTTATTAATTCTCTGCTTGCTTGGCTGTTTATTTTGATTTTAATTGTGACTCTAGAAGAGGAAGAAGGAAGGAGTTAGTCTTTCACAAACAAAACTCGATCATATACCTCTTTCTCTTTAACTTGGCTGTTAGAGGGCCTTAGATATCTCAATAACCTAATACCCTGAGAGAGATATGATACTTGAATTCCAAGCAGAAGATCAATTTATTGTTTTGTTTGAGTCTCTAGAGTTATTCAGTAAATGCGTTTGTCCTGTGGTGTATTTCTTCCTCCTTTTGATTCTATAAACTGTAATGTAAATCTATACTAATTAACTAAGGAGATATTAATATCTTTATCATTATCAGTTTATTATGACTTTAGTTTTTTTTAATTTAATTAACTAGGAGTAAAGTGAAGAACCAAAAGATTTCCTTTTTCTTATTAAATAATACAATTATTATGATAAAAATAACTGCAAGGATATTAATAGTATTCCGTCAGCCGTTAGTTGTAATATAAATTAAACCTTTCCTCCCCCTGTTTATCTAAGAGCTGATGATCTTAGCAGGTTTTAATTCAATCACACATAAGTCTTCTCAGAAAGCAAGCCTTCTTTAAAACCAAAAAGAACCTATTTGGTTTTTTTTAAAAAATATAAAACATAATTGCAAATTATTTCATATTTGTCAAAGTAACTTAATCAAATACACATATGAACTCTAGATAATGAACATCTCCATCCATTCTAACTCTCTCTTAATCAATCTATGAGGTTATTCTCCTTGAAGGAAGAATCTTTGAAAGGTTAATACATGGATTTTAATTTGCAGAAATGTGATTGATGTGTAGGCGATTGTTTCATCTTCACGAACGAACCATTCAAATTAACTTCGAATTAACGGTGCTTATTTATATCAGGGATATTTATATGCATTGCAGGCTTGTAATGGGAGTTCTTTAAAATATGCTGAGGTTAATTATGAGTATGGATATTATTATACATTTAACTATCTCTGATGTCTTCTTCGATGTCATTCCTATGAAAAACCCTATTACTGTTATCATCACAGCTCTTAGATTTATACTTATTACATCCTTAATCATCATCCTTCAGCTATAATAATAATTAATTCTATTATTTCTTCGAATTTATCGAATAAAAGCTCATACTTCTTGCTCTTCTGCTTTGAATAATCTATTTACCCTGTTGATCACTCTCCGCTCCATCTGTTCCTTCTATCCTACTTTCTTATCTGACAATCTAAGAATCCAGTAAATCTACTGTGCGTCTGTCTCTTGAGAATGTCTATGTATCCTATGAAGCAATCTAGGTGCTCTATCTAAGCATTTTAGCTCTATACAAGCTGCATTCGTACACCGTTGATCTGCTCTTGTCATTCTACTCTTAACGACCACTGTCTTGAAATTCTTCTTCCATAGTAACAACAACAGTAATTTCCTTAGTTTCTTTCCCTTCTGCGTTCTCTTCTTCCCTATCATAATCCTCTTCCTAATCATAATACGATCTTCTCCTGTCATCTGCATATGTATCTTTGTCTTGTTCTTCCTCCTTTTCAAAGTTTGTTTATCTGCGGATTGCTTCATTATCTGAGAAAAAACTTGAAGACAAACTTAGTTCTTTTGCTTATGGAATACGTCCATCATGCTGCAGCTGCAGTTAGAGCTTGATTCTCTCAATGATCTCGTTATGTCCTGAGTTACTAGCATCTCTAGCACGGATAGTAGCGGTATTCTATTACGCCTATTATTCCTTGGAAGATGTGATGTTGTTGGAATGATTGCGTGATCTGTTTTGGTGAAGATTCAAGATTTGAGGAAGAGTTGTTTCTCCTTTAGTATTATCATAATGACTCCCATAATTATCATCACTCGTCGCTTAATGCTGATTATTCTTTTTAAAGTGAAATTCCTTGATAAGCAATGACTGTGCTTGTCTAATACAATCGGTGTTCTTTTCGATTAAGCGTTGTTTTCTTAACTTAACAACTAATCGCAGCAAATAATACAATGATCCGATTGGGACTAAAAAGCATGTTGCTCGCAAGAAGTAGCTTAGATATGTGTTAGAGTAGGATAATTACTCTACGAAAGTGCTTAATCCTTTGCTATCATTGTCAGAAGCATCAGTTGTGTTTTCATTACCTATGAGGGCTACCCTTAAGCTAAGACAAGCTGGTATCTATGGATATTTTTCAATTCAAAACAAACGATAAGTTCACCACTCAACTTTTTTTGAATAATTTGTGCATATGCAAATTGTCTTACAGCTATTAAAAGAATCTAAGATGATGCTGTATTCAGGAGATGCCATGAATAGGAATAGAACGATTGAATTTCATTAGTTTATGTTTGACTCTGATGATGTTCAAGATTCTAGAATAAGATATTTAGTTACCTTGAGTTCACTGATAGTCGAGATCCCAAAGCGTAGAATAGCAGGGTCATGAAGATATAGAATCTCAAGAGTCCATTTGCGTTATTAATCTACAAAAGTTATGAATACAGTCAGAACAGACAAGTAACAAATTTAAAATGAAAGAAAGAACAAGATGCTTACACCAAAGAACGATTTGTCCATAAAAGGCTGTATGGAATACACCAGCAATAATGCAAAAGATAAGATCAAAGACACTACTGTAGCTAATATTAGAGAAATCTATTTAGCTGTGGTGTACTTAGGTTTGCTAGAAGCAATGATCTACTCATGGGGAATATCATGCTGGAAAGAAGGGCTCATGAAGGTGTGAGTGTTGGTGTTGTAGGTAGTAGAAACAACATCGCGATTGCCATAGAAGATCTTGTTATTATTAGTATATTTGGTAGTACAGCCATAAGTCTAAGCCTGTGATATCTCAGCAATGCTCATAGCGCTCTCTATGTGCTTTTTGTATCAGGAAATTAGAGAAAAGAACATGAGAAAAAGAAGATTATTTTTGAAATAATGTCATTTTGATTGTTTTTTTAATTGTCCTGTATTATTTACTTGTTGCCATTTCAGTTTGGCTACTTGGAATGCTAATTCTTTGTTTTTGAATTCTTCCCTAGCAGCGTAGACTCGTTTTAGATTGTCCTTCATCAGCAGCATCTGTTGTGCATACAAAAACAACACAACACAATTAATAATCTCTTTCTAATTAATTGTTTTCACGCACGCAAGTACATTCATTAATTCCTTCCATTAATGCCTTACGATTTGAATGGTGTTTTATGATAGATCTTCTTAGTATTCTAACTCGACGATTCGCTTTATGTTTCCAATATATGGGTTGATTTCCTCAATGATCGTTGTCTTTATTCGCTGATTGTAATTATCTCTCTCACCTGTGAACTAATGCTATTGCTGCTATGCTATCTGAAGTAATCTTTCAGATGATTCAACCACTTCGTTCTTCAGCAAAGACAGAATAAGCCACACACATATAGCCATGAAATATTAAGGGAAACTCAATAGTTACTTGTGAAGACTGGAGTAATGAATGGAGTTTAAGAGTTTAACATAACAAGCAATTAAGTTATTTCTGTTTGCTGAAGAATATCAGCTTAGAGAATGCCCAAGGTATATGGATAATTGTAATTCCAAGATAAATTGAGAAGAACCCCATGGAAGATAAGCAGACGATATATTTCAAGGATTGAAAGAATTTCAAATCTGGGAGAATATATGCTAAGATAAAAGAACTGATGAGTAACGCACACAGTGATAATATTTAGAGTTTGCTATTCTAAAATCAAAGACAAAGTTAAAGATAAAAAGAAGGGGGAATAAGGAGCTTTTGTAATATTAATCTCTCTGGAATAATTAATGAGTAAGTGATAAAGAGAAAGAGAGAGAGAGATAATTTGTTGAAATCACTATTACTGTTATGGAGCTCAGTGCCTTTTGAACTACTCCAAACATGCCGCTGAGATGGTATCCTCTACTGAAGACTAGAAGTAGATATTCTCCAAGAGAGCTCCAGAACAGACCTTCGCAGATTGCCTTAATATGATGGGGTTAAGTTTAAGAGTAATTGGTATATGCAGTGGAACTCAAGGAGAACTCTTCCATTGGAAAAAGAAGTCTAAAAACGGAAGAAAGTATTAGAGACGGAAGGAAGAGTGAAATGTGGTATTTTAGGATGTTTTTATGTAAATAAATTGAAACATATTTATGTATTTTTTTTATTTATTTATTGTACACTGATATTGCTGCAAGGAACACAGATCCAGCGGATAATATTGTCCCCAGCGATATGTTTCTAACTACCAGCAAGCCCAGCATGAGAGATAACGAACCTTCGCAACAAAATCAAAATGTACAATAATGCTGAAAATAGTTGAATTTATCTTCAAAACATTTTGTGTCTCTTACATGCTAGAGCAGACGAAACATAGGTGACGATGAAGTGCTTGATGATCGTCTGAGAAAGGAAACACACGAAGAAGCTTGCTATGCTGATAAAAAGAAGGAACTGACTTAAAAGGGTATGGAGATTGGTAGATTTAAATAGAGACGGCTGGAGAAACTCTGTAGAAACCTTCATTTGTCTTCGCGTATTCCCCTCTGAGTAATGCGAACTTGTTAATCGGTATGTTAGTTTATCTAATCGCGCAGATTTGTATTATAGATATCTTTAATTTTCGAGGCGCGTTGTGGGGGGATTCTCCCTACAAAAAAAGTAGATCCCTTTCGGTATCTCAAGTGTTGTGATAATAGTTTCGTTTTGTAGAAGCCTTGAAAAGAGTTAATTTTTATTCTCCTTCCCCAGAAAATGCGAAAGTACGCGATTATTGTTGGATTATTAGGGATAGATTAGTTCATTTCCTTTACGGATTCGGTTCAGCTTTGAAAGAAGATTTTTATATAAATAAATTATTTACCTCTGACGATGCGTTAACTATTAATACAAGATAATTCCCAATAAGAAACGTATCATAATAAAATCAGGCAATTACAGATAGAATTTACGGAGTGCCAGATAATTTTGAAAAGTAAAGAAAAGAAAAGGCTAAAATAAGTTAATCACCAAATATTTCAGCTCAAAGTTATCAGAATTAAAAAACCTTTTAGATATTCGTGTTACAGGTGTTTAAAATAATTAAAAGAGAAGAATAATATAAATAAAAAGAATTTTTTAATAAACTTTTCTTTATTAATAAATAAATATTCATATTATAATCTATTAAAGCACTTCATCAAAGTTGTAGAGCTAATAATAAAGAAAAAAGAAGCGAATAGTCTTTTTCTGATATTAAATCATTCAATAAGAACAATATTATCAAAAAATATCTGAAGAAGTTGAAGATAATGGTAACAATTATGGATCATTGTCATTTGAGATGTTAGTTAGGCATGTTTAAATAACAGAAAATATGTAATAAACGCATATTCAATCATCCAACTCTAAGTACTTTAATTTGTTAAAATAATTCTTGAACAAGTGTTCTGTTTGTTTAGTTTGGAAGTTGTTGCTAAGTTCCATGTCTAAACTTGAAAGACTGATCAAGTTAGAGAGGGGGTAGAAAAGAGAATAGACTCCAATGTCGTAGATTTTATTGTTTCCTAAATTTAAGTAGAGCTTTGAGAGGTTGAGGAGATTCTCTATGAGAGATAACAGAGACTACACTCCAAAATCTCCAATTTGGTTGCTTTAAAGAGTTAAAGCTAGATTTGAGAGATTAAGGAGATTCGCTAAGGGAGATAACAAAGATTAAACTCCTATGTTTTTAATTTAGTTCTCATCTAGATTTAGTGTTAAGCTTGAGAGATTAAAGAGATTCACTAATGGTGATAACAGAATTTTCGCTCCTTTGTTTCCAATTTTGTTGTCATCTAGATTTAGGGTTAGGCTTGAAAGACTAAAGAGATTTGTTAAGGGAGATAACAGAGATTACGCTCCTAAGTGCTCAATTTAGTTACTATTAAGATTTATAGCTAGGTTTGATAAATTAAAGAGATTCTCTAAGGGACATAATAGGGATTACGCTCCTATGTCTCCAATTTAGTTTTTAAAAAGATTTAAGGTCAGGTTTGACAGATTAAGGAGATTCTCTAACGGAGATAACAGAGACTTCGCTCCTATGTGTCCAATTTAGTTGTAATCAAGATTTAAACTTAAGGTAGAGAGATGAAGGAGATTTGCTAAAGGAGATAAGAGAGATTACGCTCCTTTGTTTCCAATTTGGTTGGTATTAAGATTTAGGGTTAGATTTGAGAGATTAAGTAGATTCGCTAAGGGAAATAACAGAGATTATGCTCCTTTATCTTCAATTTGATTCCAGTAAAGAAAAAGGGTAATACTTGACAGATTGAGGAGATTTGCTAAAGGAAATAACAGTGTTTTCGCTCCTTTGCTTCCAATTTTGTTGTCATCTAGATTTAGGGCTAGGGTTGAGAGATTAAGGAGATTCGCTAAAGGAGATAACAGAGATTATGCTCCTATGTGTTCAATTTTGTTTTCATCTAAACTTAGGGCTAGGCTTGAGAGATTAAGGAGATTTGCTAAAGGAGATAAAAGAGATTACGCCCCTTTGTTTCCAATTTTGTTGTTATCTAAATTTAAGGTTAGGCTTGAGAGATTAAGGATATTTGTTAAGGGAAATAACAGAGATTACGCTCCTATGTGTTCAATTTTGTTTTCATCAAGATTTAGGGTCAGACTTAACAGATTAAGGAGATTAGTTAAAGGAGATAAAAGAGATTACGCTCCTATATCTCCAATTTAGTTATAATTTAGATTTAGGGTCAGGTTCGAGAGATTAAGGAGATTCACTAAAGGTGATAACAGAATTTTCGCTCCTTTGTTTCCAATTTTGTTTTCTTCTAGATTTAGGGTTAAGCTTGAAAGATTAAGGAGATTTGCTAAGGGACATAACAGAAATTATGCTCCTATATCGCCAATTTAGTTGTTATTAAGATTAAGAGCTAGGTTTGAGAGATTAAGGAGATTAGCTAAGGGAAAAAACAGATAATGCGCTTTTATGTGTCCAATGTTATTTTCATCTAGATTTAGGGTTAAGTTTGAGAGATTAAGTAGATTTGCTAAGGGGGATAACAGAGATTATGCTCCTATGTTTCCAATTTAGTTGTTATTAAGATTTAGGGTTAGACTTAACAGATTAAGGAGATTTGTTAAGGGAGATAACAGAGATTACGCTCCTATGTTTCCAATTTTGTTATCTTCTAAATTTAGAGCTAGGCTTGAGAGATTAAAGAGATTAGCTAAGGGACCTAACAGAGATTACGCTCCTACTTCTCCAATTTAGTTTTAAAAAAAATTTAGATCTAGATTTGAGAGATTAAGGAGATTCTCTAAGGGAGATAACAGAGATTACGCCCCTATGTCTCCAATTAAATTTTCTTAGAAGCTGAGTGAGACACTCGATAAATTGACTAACCTAGCCAAGGGAGACAGGAGAGATTAAGCTCCAAAAGATAAAAGCGAGCTGCTTGTAAAATTAATTGAGATTCTTTACACATTGAAGAGATTGCTGATTAAATTAAAGAGAGATTTTGTCTCAGACTCCCCAATCCATATTTTATCGAGATTGAGACAAACACTGTAAAGACTAGCAAATCTCGTGGGGGCTTATTTAAAATCATCTAATACCTTGCGATCCTCAATAGTTAACATTATTTGCTATTGAAAATTATTTTCATCTAACTCTTTAGAGTTTTCCTTGTTTTCCTTCTAAGATGCAGTGAACTTCTCAGTCAAATTCCTAAGAGATTTTCTTTATTGTGGCTAAAACATAAGGAGCTATTTAGCAATTGTTTTAAAGTATGCTTTTGTGCTAATCTAAGGGTTATCCAAGCAGATCTCAGCAGATCCTAGAGGAGCTGACAACAGTTTTCGAGCAAGTTGTTCCTCTGAACAGATAAGCTAGTTGTCAAGGAGAAAGATGCAAAGACCGACTGAAAAGCTATCAGTGAAGAATGTCGAAAGATTTGGATTATCCCATCTCTCAGGTGCAAAATACAAGGGAGATTCTCTGTTATGCCTCTGCAAAACACAATTCACAGATGATTAATAATCCCGTTCAAGTAGTTAATTTTCTAAAGTTGACAATTCTTCGAAGTTATTCTACAATTGAACTGCATGACTGAAGTTGCCTAACTTAACAACTGCTTATCCTGACTCGTTTTCTGTGATTAAAAAACTGTCTAGCTTGATGTTTCTGTGGAGTACTCGACTCTCATGAAGGGATCTAACTGAATCAATGATTTGAAGGGTCATAAGATTCTTTTACTCATCTGAGTATTCTCCATACATTCTCTGCAATTCTAGGTGATGGATAAGTGGATACTTACACCTCTCCAGCTCTTAGACTACAAACTCGTTGCCATCAGCATCTTTGAAGAACTTGCACTAGTAGAATTTTACAATGTTAGGAGCCTAGCAGATCCTTCTAATGCCTATTTCTCTGATGGCTTCTGCTTTGTTAGTACACAGTGAGAGTTTGAGAGCAGATTTCCTTTTTTCCATGAGGTTTTCTACTCCAAAAACAACTCCACCAACTCCAACTCCTAAGACATCATACACTTCACTAAACTCTTTCCACTCCAGCATGATGCTCAAAGCGCTCTTGAGTAAATTCTCAGTTAACTAGGTTTTCCTTTATCCCTGGGCATTAAACCAACTGGCTACGTTAGGAAGTTTGTTTTTTCTACTCACCTACCATACAAGAAAATCAAGGATTATCCTTTTAGAAGGAATTGGTAGACGGAGAGAGTCTACATGACTCTTCAAAACGACTGAAAATAAGGGAAAGTTCGAAGACCCTGTTTTTTTCTGAAGAAGCAACAGCAGCATTGAGCGAGCGCACTGGCTATTCTCCCTTGGCTTACTCAACAAAGAACAAGCTATCTTGTAAAGCAAAGTACTCTGATTGAGCTGGTGGGCTTCAGACATGGTTGTTAAGTCAGGTTAAGCAAGCGCATTTTTAGAGATTGAAGAGTAATCAAAATTATTCCCAATATTATCCAACTGAAGGAGGACTTTCCCCAAGGAAACAAGATCTTGTTCAAGACAGTCTCTTTAAATCTCACCCACAGGATGTATTCGATTCTGGGATTCATTTCGAAAATTGCACAGTTTCAGGAGAACCGGATAGTCTTAGCTAGATGAGATTAAGAAGTGCTATGTTGTGATATTTCCGTGAGCTATGTGCTTTTGATGCAGCAGGTTCACAGCATCGAGCATTTGAATCACTAACAATTCCTTAAAATTTTCAGAAGGAGGATCTTTGTTTTTCTCTGAATAATGCTAAATAGTATCGTGCAAGCTTCCTTGACACATCTCCATTTGTTAAACAAAATAGACCTTCCGAGCAGTATTTGAATTCTCACTTTTGCCCTATTCAGCAGCACTTTCATCCATTTCTGTGAGAAAGAATTGATTCTAAATAGCCATAAAGTAATCGCTAGAAGGGAGTTGTTTCTGTATTGCATACTTTCTCTCCATTTCTTAAATCTATCCTTCTGTATGATCAGTGCATTCGAGTATTTTCAGAGCCACCTCTGTAATCCCATTCTTTTTAGCTCTGAGGACTAGCGCGAATGGCCCATTTGCTTTGTAGCTGAATTCAGAATATTCTGTCTACTAGGTTGCCATCAAGGCTAGAAATTTCTCTATGGACTGAAGGCTAAAGCTGCAGTTTTTGGTTTGGTTTGCAATTTTATCAGAGGGTGCACTCATTTTCAGAAATAATTATTGGTTTGCTTATCAGATTGCTGTCAACAAATTGTTTTTTTGAAGGAAAATTAAATAATCTTGGGGAAGGATTATAAAATTATTCATATTTCAGCTTTTGCATAAGCCAAAGATTGTTTTGAGAAATTAAGAGAATCAGATTTATTTTTTGTTTCATTAATAAGACTCTCTCTCCCCTTTCCCCACAACTAAATCAAGGATTATTTATTATTTTTGCTAGTTTCAAATATAAAAACTCTTCTTTGCTCTTTATTTATGAAAGAAAGAGTGTGGGAATTCCACTATCCTTTAATAAATAGAGACCATTCCAAATTACAAAAATTAATTCAGTTTTGTTGTTATCTTTTGGAAGGCTATTCAACATTCTTGAGATTGCTCTGTCAACTAAAGAACTGACTCTATATTATTCTAAAATTTTAAATCTTGCGAATCAAATCAACTTAGCTTTCCCATTCACATTACATGTTAAACAGTCAAATAACACAGCAAAAGAGATTCGATGCTTTCTTTCAAAAAATTTCTTATTATTTTTATTTTGTATTTTAAGTGAGGGATGCTAAAAATATTAATTACATCTTGAGAACCAATTAATTCAGTTAACAATAACAGCAGCAATCCTACGACGAGCAGCATCTGCAGAAATAGCAACAATAAGTCATCATCTCTGAATTCATTCAAAAGACTACAAATAATAGACTGTAAAAGAAATATTATCGCTACTCAAATAACTACAACAATGTTAACAATAGTTACAGTATTAACAGCAACTCTATAAATATTACTAGCAATCATAATCACAATCTTAACCACAGTACAGGTTAATCACGCATCAACAAATAATGCAGAATTCAACTGTGAGTGAAACATATTGTTAATAATCAATAATAAATAATGAACAGTCATATTATTAGCATTTAGAGCATCAAACCAAAGTTGTCGAGCTAATAATAAAGATAAAGAAGCGAATACTCTTTTCCTGGTATTAAATAATTCAATAAGAACAACCCTATCAGATGTTAGTTATGCATGTTTAAATAACAGAAAATATGTAATAAACACATATTCAATCATCCAACTCTAAGTACTTTAATTTGTTGAAATAATTCTTGAACAAGTGTTCTGTTTGTTTAGTTTTGAAGTTGTTGCTAATATCCAGGTCTAAACTTGAAAGGTTCATCAAGCTAGAGAGGGGATAGAAAAGAGAATAGGCTCCAATGTCGTAGATTTTATTGTTTCCTAAATCTAAGGAGAGCTTTGAGAGGTTGAGGAGATTCACGAAGGGAGATAACAGAGATTACGCTCCTATGTCACCAATATAGTTGCAATATAGATTTAGAGCTAGGCTTGAGAGATTAAGGAGATTCGCTAAGGGAGATAACAGAGATTACGCTCCTATGTCTCCAATTTGGTTGTTTTACAGAGTTAAAGCTAGGCTTGAGAGATTAATGAGATTCGTTAAGGGAGATAACAGAGATTACGCTCCTATGCCTTCAATTACGTTTTGCTCTAAATTTAGAGTTAAGCTTGAGAGATTAATGAGAATCGCTAAGGGAGATAACAGAGATTACGCTCTAATGTGCCCAATGTAATTGCGTTCTAGATTTAGAGCTAGGCTTGAGAGATTAAGGAGATTTGCTAAGGGAGATAACAGAGATTAAGCTCCTATGTCTCTAATTTGGCTGCTTTACAGAGTGAGAGCTAGGCTTGAGAGATTAAGGAGATTCGTTAAGGGAGATAACAGAGATTACGCTCCTACGTCTCCAATTTCGTAGTCTTCTAGATTTAGAGTTAGGATTGAGAGATTAACGAGATTAGCTAAGGGTAATAACAAATATTTCGCTCCTATGTGCCCAATGTAGTTTCTTAATAGATTTAGAGTTAGGCTTGAGAGATTAAGGAGATTTGCTAAAGGAGATAACAAATATTTCGCTCCTTTGTTTCCAATTTTGTTGTCATGTAGATTTAGAGTTAAGCTTGAGAGATTAAGGAGATTCGCTAAGGGAGATAACAGAGATTATGCTCCTATGTGCCCAATTTTGTTATTATCAAGATTCAAGGCTATGGTCTAGAGATAAAGGAAATTAGCTAAGGGAGATAACAGAGAATACGCTCCTATGTCTCCAATTTCGTTGTGTTCTAGATTTAGTGTTAGGGTTGAGACATTAAGGAGATTCGCTAAGGGAGATAACAGAGATTACGCTCCTATGTCTCCAAATTCGTTGCGTTCTAGATTTAGAGTTAGGCTAGAGAGATTAAGGAGATTCGCTAAGGGAGATAACAGAGATTACACTCCTATATCTCCAATTTCGTTGTATTCTAGATTTAGAGCTAAACTTGAGAGATTAAGGAGATTAGTTAAGGGAGATAAAAGAGACTACACTCCTATGTCTCCAATTTCGTTGTATTTTAGATTTAGAGCTAAACTTGAGAGATTAAGGAGATTAGTTAAGGGAGATAAAAGAGACTACACTCCTATGTCTCCAATTTCGTTGTATTCTAGATTTAGAGTTAGACTTGAGAGATTAAGGAGATTCGCTAAGGGAGATAACAGAGATTACGCTCCTATGTGCCCAATTTAGTTGCGTTCTAGATTTAGTGTTAGGATTGAGAGATTAAAGATATTCGCTAAGGGAGATAACAGAGATTACGCTCCTATGTCTCCAATTTTGTTGCTTAAAAGATTCAGGGCTACGCTTGAGAGATCAAAGAGATTTGCTAAGGGACATAACAGAGATTACGCTCCTGTGTGGCCAATTTAGTTGCGTTCTAGATTTAGTGTTAGGGTTGAGAGATTAATGAGATTCGCTAAGGGAGATAACAGAGATTATGCTCCTATGTGCCCAATTTTGTTATTATAAAGATTCAATGCTATGGTCGAGAGATAAAGAAAATTAGCTAAGGGAGATAACAGAGATTCCGCTCCTATGTCTCCAATTTCATTGTATTCTAGATTTAGAGTTAGGCTTGAGAGATTAAGGAGATTCGCTAAGGGAGATAACAGAGATTACGCTCCTATGTCTCCAATTTCGTTGTATTCTATATTTAGAGCTAAGCTTGAGAGATTAAGGAGATTAGTTAAGGGAGATAAAAGAGATTACGCTCCTATGTCTCCAATTTCATTGTATTCTAGATTTAGAGTTAGGCTTGAGAGATTAAGGAGATTCGCTAAGGGAGATAACAGAGATTACGCTCCTATGTGCCCAATTTAGTTGCGTTCTAGATTTAGTGTTAGGATTGAGAGATTAAAGATATTCGCTAAGGGAGATAACAGAGATTACGCTCCTATGTCTCCAATTTTGTTGCTTAAAAGATTCAGGGCTACGCTTGAGAGATTAATGAGATTTGCTAAGGGACATAACAGAGATTACGCTCCTATGTGGCCAATTTAGTTGCATTCTAGATTTAGTGTGAGGGTTGAGAGATTAATGAGATTAGCTAAGGGAGATAACAGAGATTACGCTCCTATGTCTCCAATTATATTTTCAAAGAGGTTGAGTGAGACACTCCTTAAATTGACTATCTTAGCTATGGGAGATAGGAGAGATTTATCTCCAAAACATAAAATTGAACTTCTTGTAAAAGTAATTGAGATTCTTTACAGATTTCGGAGATTGCTGATTAAACTTAAGAGAGATTATGTCTCAGTATCCCCAATCCTCATTTTATTGAGATTGAGACAAACACTGTAAAGACTAGCAAATCTCGTGGGAGCTTTTTTAAAATCATCTAATACCTTGGTATCCTCAATAGTTAACATTATATGCAATTAAAAATATTTCTTGTCTAACTCTTTAGAATTTTTTTTGGTTTCCTTCTAAAATGCAGTGAACTTCTAAGTCAAATTCCTAAGAGAATTTCTTTATTGTGGCTAAGACATAAGGAGCTGTTTTGCAATTCTTTTAAAACCTGCTTTTGTGCTAATCAAAGGATTCATATCCAAGCAGATCTCAGTAGATCCTACAGGAACTGACTGCAACTTTAGAGCTAGTTGTTCTTCTGAACAGACAAGCTAATTGTCAAGAAGAAAAATGCATAGGCCGACTGAGAAGCTATCAGTCAAGTATGTAGAAAGATCTGGATTTTCCCATCTCTCCGGTGCAAAATACAAAAGGGATTCCCTGTTATGCCTCTGCAAAATACAATTCGTAGGTGTTTAATAATCCCGTTTAAGTAGTTGATTTTCTAAAGTTGACAATTCTTCGAAGTTATCCTGTAATTGAACTGCATGACTGAAGTTGCCTAACTTAACAATTGCTTATCCTGCTCCGTTTTCTGTGATTAAAAAGCTGTCTATCTTGATGTTTCTGTGGAGTACTCGATTCTCATGAAGGAAGATAACAGAATCAATGATTTGAAGGGTCAAAAGATTTTTTTATTCATCAGAGTATTCTCCATACATTCTCTGCAATTCCAAGTGGTGGATAAGTGAATACTTACACCTCTCCAGCTCTTAGACTACAAACTCATTACCATTAGCATCTTTGAAGAACTTGTACTAGTAGAATTTTACAATGTAAGGAGCTTAACAGATTCTTCTAATGCCTATTTCTCTGATGGTTTCTGCTTTGTTGGTGCACAGTGAGAGTTTGAGAGCAGATTTCCTATTTTCTATGAGGTTTTCAACTCCGAAGACGACTCCACCAACCCCAACTCCTACGACATCATACACTTCACTAAACTCTTTCCACTCCAGCATGATGTTCAAAGCGCTCTTGAGTAAATCCACAGTTAACTAAGTTTTCCTTTATCCCTTGGTATTAAACCAACTGGCTACCTTAGGGAGTTTACGTTGTCTACTCACTTACCATGCAAGAAAATCAAGCATGATCCTTTTAGAAGGAATTGGCAGACAGAGAGAGTCTACATGGTTCTTTAAAACGATTGAAAATAAGGGTATTTTCAAAGCTCCTGTTTGTTTCTAAAGAAGCAACAGCAGCATTGAGCGAGCGCTCTAGCTATTTTCCCTTGGCTTATTCAATAAAGAACATGCTATCTTGTAAAGCAATGTACTCTGATTGAGCTGGCGGGTTTCAAAAATGGTTGTTAAGTCAGGTTAAGCAAGAACAATATTAGAGATTGTCGAGTAATCAACATTAGTGCCTATATTATCCAACTGAAGGAGGACTTTCCCCAAGGAAACAAGATCTTATTCAAGACAGCCTCTTTAGATCTCACCCATAGGAGGCATTCTATTTTAGAATTCATTTCCAGATACCTCTGGGTTTGTGGAGTAAACAGGAGAGGTAAACCGATGATTGCACAGTTTCAGGAGAACCGGATAGTCTTAGCTCGATGAGATTAAGAAGTTCCGTGTTGTGATATTTCCGTGAGCTATGTGCTTTTGATGCAGCAGGTTCATAGCATCAAGTATTTGAATCGCTAACAATTCCTTAAAGGTTTCAGAAGGAGAATCCTTTCTTTTCTCTGAATAATGCAAAATAGCATTGTGCAAGCTTCCTTAACACATCTCCATTTGTTACACAAAATAGACCTTCCGAACAGTATTTGATTGCGCATTCTAACTTTATTCAGCACTTTCATCCATTTCTGTGAGGAAGAATTAATTCTAAATAGCCATAAAGTAATCGCTAGAAGGAAGTTATTTTCGTATGGCATACTCTCTCTCCATGTCTTAAATCTAGCAATCTGTGTGATCAGTGCATTCAAGTACTTTCAGAGCCACCTCTGTAATCCCATTCTTTTTAGCTCTGACCACTAGCGCGAATGGCCCGTTTGCTTTGTAGCTGATGTCAGAATATTCTGTCTACTAAGTTGCCATCAATACTAGAAACTTCTCTATGGACTGAAGGTTAAAGCTGCAATTTTTAATTTCTCTTGCAATTTGATCAGATAGTGCACTCATTTTTAGAAATACTTATTGGCTTTATTGTCAGATTGTTATCAATTAATTGTTTTGTTTGAATGAAAATTAAATAATCTTGGGGAATTATTACAAAATTATTCATATTTCCGCTTTAGCATAAGCCAAGGATTATTTTGATAAATTAAGAAAATCCAATTTGTTTTTTGCTTTATTAATAAGCCTCTCTACCTCCTCCCCACAACTAAATCAAGTATTATTTATTATTATTTTTTTGCTAAAGAAAAGAAAAAAGAGAAGTTCATTACACATTTCAAGCTGATGTTAACAGGAATATGAAGCCAATGAAACCTCTTGTAATAATGCTTAGATAGTTTGCTGAGATAAACTGGATCGAATTCGAAGTTTCTTGAGAAATATACCCATCCATAAATCTCCTTGTAAAGAGTCCCACAAATTCAAGAAGACATCACTCATATTGACATTGTAGTTATTAAGAAGATAAACACAAAAACACAAAAACCTAAATTCAATTTCATGTTTCTTTACTCTCTTTCTTTGAAACTTATTCCTATCCTCCTCCTTTAGATTATCATGGATTTTACCAAGATATACTTAAATTGAACAGACTCGCATGTGAACAAGCTTGATTTTAAGTTCAGGAAAGCTAAGGTAAAAACAATCAAGGATTTACTCCTGAATCCATACAAATTAAGCACAATATTAAAAATATTTTCATTTTCATAATTATTTGTAAGAAACCCAAAATTAAAAGATTAATAATAATCTCAATTCTTGGAATTTTTATTTAAAATTGTTCTAATATGAAAGTTAATCCAGTATGTTCTTAAAAATGTAATTTTGAGAATGAAAGTGGTTGGTATTAGCTTAATGCAAATAAATCCTATTCTCATACATTCATTCT
>Ga0302271_10002278_pt1 | contig 17403 bp, 13 predicted proteins | sample III_Bog_N1_1_FD_198767 | JGI IMG/M metagenome (GOLD analysis project Ga0302271, IMG submission 198767) | Peat permafrost microbial communities from Stordalen Mire near Abisko, Sweden - III_Bog_N1_1 | ecosystem: Environmental > Terrestrial > Soil > Wetlands > Peat | place: Sweden: Abisko...
TGAATTTAAGAGTTTTTGTTAAAAATGATTTTTCTAATTTCCTTGATGATTAGGTACGAATTACGTGAACAGTGAAACAGAGCAAAAATATGTCATACCTTACATCAAAGCAGTGCATTACATAAGTTAATTTGGTGACAGTAGAATGAAACCAGAGGAAAATGCAGAATTACGTCGTGATGTTGAAGCGTTAAAATGGTTAGATGCTAATAAAATACCTGTTGTTGATTTTGATTCATACATGACGAGGTTGCTGACTACCTACAGAACCTTAGTCAATAGAGCAAAATAATATGTAATAAATGCATTCAATGCATGTGATCTCGATGGGAATCGTAAATGCAATTTACAAGAATGGAGTTTGCTAATTAGACATATTGAACCTGAGAAATTCGATGATGACTAACTGGTTTCAGTGTTCGAGGAAAATGCAGATATTATCGAATAAGACGAAGAAGGCAATGCAGATAAGAATCTTTCGTTCGATAAGTTTGCTGTAGTGAGTCTAGAATATGAGATTTTTAGTGATGAATCATAAGATCGATATTTAGACATTCAAAATCAGATATAATTAAAAGAAAAATTTCAGTAAGTTGTATCCGTTTGGTCAGGTAGAAAACCAGAGTTTATCAAGCGCTTCACGTCTTTAGAAAACATTGATTAAGCAGCTAAAGATGAATGGTTCACGATTATTTCAGTTCTAGATGAAAAATTAGAAACTGCAAAGACAACAAATGCAAATATTAAGCCGTTGCTAATTGCTTATAATATTCTCGATAAGGAATCTGCTTTGTTGGAGCAAGATAACCTGGATCAGATCATTCATCGTTCCCAAAAATTGATCCCAGAGCCGTCTAAAATGTGATGGAAAGAAAAATAGTTTTATTGGGATAAAACCACAAAACAAACAGACCAATAACTTATTTTTAGATGTTTCATCAATAATCATATCTTACGAATCTCGCTGTATGGTTGGTATGTGCTGTGTTACTTGTAGTTGCAGTCAATAGATTTTTCGTTTTTGTTGTATTTTTTTAAATTAGAATAATACAAAATACAAATGAGAATCATTTGGAACTTTGAAAAGAAACTTTACAGAGAGAACAAAAAGAAGAAAAATAGTTTCATCAAGCTAGAGTTTAGTTGCCTTGCTAAAAATCTTGGCTAGTGTTATTCATTTTACATTTAATTTCTAAAAATATCATCAGAATAAGAGAGTCTTTATTACACAGCAGTCATTTGAAGCTGAGAGCAAAAATCTATCTTTTTCAAAGACAATAAACTCCCCCTTCTTTGGGCAATCTTATTAATATCTACTTCCATTATCAAAGCGTCTGACTTGCTTTTCAAGATCCCAAGCTCGAATGGTTTCATCGCAGCTGCTCGAAAATAGATTTCCAGTTGATGGCTAATAATCTAATTAAAACACTATTCCTGTATGTCCTTCAAGCTAAGTTACACAGATGCCTTTTTCCATGTTCCATAATTTAATTAATCCATCCTTTCCTGCTGTGGCTATGTCAATCCCATTAGCGCCTATTGAAGTCACAAACGAAATCCCTTTTTTATGAGCCTTGTTATTATAACTTTTTAATTTGAATTCTCCAAGTTTCTTTTGATTCCAAATCCGGAATCCATCACCACAACCACTTACAAGAGCCTTTGTGCTTCCTCTGTTAAATGCACATATAGAATCCACTACTTCATCTTGTGTAAGAGTCTATGTACAAAATAATTCATCCAGATTCCATATTTTCACTGTCTTATCCAATGAACCTTGATTCGAAAATAAAAAGAAAATCAAATATTTAGGGATTTTAAGACATTTGAATAAATTTAGATAATTTACCTGTGATAAGGAGTTCATCTACATAAAGAATACAAGTAACAGCTGCTGAATGAGAAGACAACGTAGCTAGTAGTTCTTTACCTTGGAGAATAGGATTCCATATTTTAACCTAACCATCTTCTGCAGCTGATGCTAGAAATAAATTATCTTCTTTCTCAATTTTACACAAAGCAAAAACAGGAGAAGTATGTCCTTTAAGTGTCTTTATGTATTCAAAGCTTGAACTCTCAAGTTGCCAGAACTTAATAGAGCAATCTCTTGATCCCGTTGCAATAATTTTTTTCGTTGAACTCTCTTGAAAAACAATCATAGAACATATTCCACCAGTGTGTAAAGGATTAGTGTCAACAATGTGTCTTGGCAGAATCGTTGAATTCATCCCTACTGCGCTTTCATAGATATTCTGAGCAGCTGTATCTACTTCAATATAATTACTTGCGTTAAATTCCTCACCTTTTCCAAACCCAAATCCAGCTATGCTAGCTGAAGGAGTACGGTAGTTTTTAAAACAAAATTCTTCACTGTAACTTCCATTTCCAGTATGTTTAGGTGTAGCTACTGTCTTATGTACTCCAGGTAACTTTGCAGTAAACTGTTGCTGCTGATGAGAATTCTAAACTTAAACTTCTTCAGCTGACATGATAAGAATCTATTTAAGTTCCTTGAGTTTATCTGAGAAGATTTATGAGAGTTCCCCTGAAAAATACGATACCATCTTAGAATTACTCTGGTTATCGAGTACTTAAATATTCCTCTTGATGGACTACAAATAAATGCCAACTTCAGCTGATAAATCCTGCTAATTTGTGCCTGGTGCTTTGATTATATTTTCAAAAAATTCAGTTATTTAAGCTTCGTTTCTGCTGTTCATCTTCACCCAATCGTTAGCAGAAGATTCTTGTAGATGCAATTTCAGTTTATTCTCTAGATACGTATAATGTTGATGCTACTTTATGACTAGATTCGCTAGATAATCTTCAATCTCTCCCACAAGAATCTCCTTAGCATGAAGAAATTTCTTCTCTACTTCATCGATGACTTTCATGTACGATGAATGCTTAACTTTGATAACTTGCTCGTAGTCTTTTACATGTGATTTTGCTTTTAGTAATCCTTATTGTAGTTCAGAAATCGCTGAATTTTTGAATTATTTATTCCCCTAATGCTGCGCAAATACATCTCCAATTTCATGAATCGCTTCCTTATGGCTGATAAAATGAGAAGAGAAATCGAAGAAACACTGAACACAGAAAAACCTGTAACAATTGCAGAACGGTTCAGTGCAGACAGCTTCTACTTTCTTTGAAGGGTGACGGAAGCATTTAAAGGTTAAAGATGAGGGGATGTTGTCCATGGTTAATTTTGTTGCTATCAAAGAAATGATTTTGTAATATATCTCTCGCTATCTCTCTCTCTCTCTCTCTTTCGCTTATGAATAAAGTGGACAATTATTAGGATATTTTCAATATTTTGTCTTTCTGGATATGAAGTGTATTTGATTATTGTGATTATTCCCACCAACCAATCCTGATACTTTGAATCTAAATATCGCGCTCGTATATTTTTTATTATCTCTGGATATTTTGATAATTAATTCTTAGTCTCACTCTCTATGTAGGCAGTTAATTAGGAAATTTAATAAGAATAGGGGATATTGTTATTTTTTGTAAATGAAAAGAATCTAAAAGATTGAGCGAATATGAAGAAAATTTATAAATAGAATTGAATAAAATGTTCTAGAATCACTTGAAGAAGAGAGTGTTTTCAGTGATAAAAAAGAATTTATAATTAATAAGAGTCAATGTCTAAGATTATAAGTTGATTTATCAGCATATGATTAGTTCGGCGAAACACGATCTGTCTTTAAATTCCCCTGCTGCTTCGCTTCACGGAATGAATCTTTTTCATCGAAATCACTTGGAATTTATAAGTTATGAACTTTAGCAGGAGATTTCTAGCTTCTATTCGAGATAGGTGTTTTTTCATCTCCTGTTTTAGCTGCAGCTGAACCATGCAGAGTAAGATGTTCGGGGAGATTATTATTTAGATATTAAGAATTCTATGAAACTTGTTTAGGCGTGTCAATAATGAACATAGTTTGATTAGGAGTATCAGGAGTTTAATCTCTGAATGCCAGCAATCCTAAATCTCTTTAGTGTTGTGAATTCTTCAATTCTATTATTGCATATTAGCTGTTTGATTTAATTAAAAAGTTAAGATTTAGAATAAACAATATCTTTCCAAAATGCGTACCTCCTCGATTTTTAATATTCTTCTGCTACCTTGTGTCTGGCATCGGTGTCACCTAGGCAGTTCCTGAAGGTGATGGCAGCATTGGTTTTATAGTAACGTTGTTCATATTATCACCTAGAATTTATCCTGTTCCAGTTTCGAACACAGAATTCTTTTTGTTCTTCTAGTTTTAGTTATTTTTCTCTTCATTTGAGCTTGATTTATCGCTATTGCTGTCTTAAAAAGCTGAACCATTTTCATTCTTTTTCTAATTTTCTTTATCGCCAAGGTTATAAAATGAGTTGAAGATACTCATTTCATCTGCCCAACTTGGTTTTCTCTCTAGAGTTACTTTAGGATTCGTGATGAATCGCATGTATGCAAAAATACGATTTTTAGTTAGGAATTGTCGTGAAATGAACACTACCATATCGAATGTTAGAACAACTCCGCAGGAAAAGAATAAAATAAAGTAAAACTAGCTATGCTTGAACATTTCGAAAGGCGTCAGATATACTTCAGATGCTTCAATGACTTAACTTGCGAGCAGGAAAGCGAAATAGAGCGTAATACTAGTCAGGAACATTGCTAGGTATGACATCCATGTCCAATATCGAGTGAACAATGCTATTTTCAAATTTGCGACCTACAAAGAAAAAATAAATTGTAAATCATTTAGATGAAAGAGAATATGCCTAATCTTCGTAGAATCTCTCAAAACTATGATTGATTTGTATTACTAATATGATTGAAGAGAAGATGATGAGAGAGAAGTTCCATAGGTCCGTTGATAATCCGTTTGGAGAAAATGTAATCGAATCGAAACAGAAATAGGTTGCAAAGAAAATCACAAGTCCATGAAGAATTCCTTGCAATGCCCATGAAACAAACTCCAAATCCGTGAAGATAGTCTTCTGCTAGCTTGTGTAGTAGAATGTGGGGTATTTCTTCTCTAAATATTCTTCTTTTCGTTCTAGAATTTTCTCTAATCTGTCGTCTTCGATGCCCATTTTAACTTAGTCAACGGAAACTTTATAATTGATATCTTAGTCGAATATGGCTCGGCTGATTAAGGGTAATGCTGTAAAGACTAAGTTATAGAGTGATATGAACCAAGCATCGAAGATTGTTTAGCCGCTGTAGGCGTTGAAGAAGGAAAAATATAATTATGGGATTGTGAATAACCTGTTTTGTTTGTTTTAAAAAAAGTCAAGATAATTATTGAGTTATTTTGATATTTTCACCTAGATCTAAATCAAGTAATTACATGTTTTTGTAGAAGAAGTAAACGATCATCTCGGAGATACGAATATATGACCAGCGACCATGCACAAGAACAAGACGCCAAAGACATTTGAATTCACCGAAAGCAAAATCAGCACTCTGAGCTGCTTACATCCCCTCATTTCCAAAGATACCGCAGCCTATGAAGAAAAAAAAAATGCACATCAAAATAATTCATTTTGTCAAACTTTCTGCTAATTTTAAGTTGAAAATATACCAATATGTGCTTCTTAAATCATATTGACATCATTAGCACCATCTCCAATTGCTAAGGTGATCTTTTTCAGATTATCTTTAATGAGTCTGACAACAAGAGCTTTTTGTTTCGGTGTGACTCTGCAACATACCACTGACTCACAGTGCTGAGATATCTCTAAGAAAGCTTGCTAGAAGGCTGGATTATTGAAGATCAATGTCAATGATTCGCCCTCAACAAGCAGGGATTTTTTATGTTTAGATGCCTGTAATTCTTTAAACTTATCCATAGCAGTTCCAAGCAGATTCTTTGTGAGATCTTCTTCATTTTTATCGGAAATTGTGATCACGAACATATCACTTTGGATTAGTTTACAGCTCTTAGCGATATTCTCAGCTGTTTCCAATTTATCACCTGTTAACATCCATACTTTTATGTCTACAAAAAAGAAAAAGATTATTAGAAAGTTAGTCTTAGAAAAAATACCCTTTGAGAGTTTAATCTATTTTTACTTGCTTTGATGAGATCATAGATAGTCTCAGGTACTTTATCTTGTAATTTATCCTCTACTGCTGTAGCACCGATTAAAATTAAGTTTCTCTCAATCTGATCCACTAATTTATCTAAGGGGTAATTAAGTCAAAAAGAAAATTAGGATCAAAAATATCACATTTGGCAGTATTCAATGAATTCTTTGCAAGTAACTTACCAGTTAATTCTTCTCTATTTGGAGAATCTGACAGATCAGTGAGTTTTTTCTTGAATTCGGCATATTCACTTTCGCTGAGGACTCTCATAGCCATCATAAGTGTTCTCAAACCGATCATACTGAACTAAGTCAAGTAATCATTCGTTTTCTCTAAAAACGGCTGAGGCTTTGAAGTATGCAATCTTGACTTAATGATGCTATCTGCACCTTTAATATACAATTTATACACATCTCCGTCTTTAACAATTGCAGACATTCTCTTTCTATCGCTGTTAAATTCAAATGTATTCAACAATTTGAGTTATTGCTTCACACCTCGAACGCTAAGGTCAATAGAATCACTCGAAGCACCCTCGAATACAAATCCCATGTGTCTTGCAGCGTCGACGAGGGTGATTTCATCAGGTGAAGGACCTTAGTAATCAATCTCTCCAGTATTTTTATCCTTCTAGATGATACATTCATGTGCAGTACTGAGTAGCTTCCAGTACTCACAAGCTAGATCCCTTTAGGTTTTGATGGAATATGCAGCTTTATTGTCTTCACTCTTGAACTGCAAATCCACAGTCGAATCATGCATCCCCTTTGCCAGCAAATCATTGAGATGCTCATCATAGAAATTAAACTTCACTAATTTCGGTTTTTTCCCATTACTTTCATCTTTCAACCTATTTTACTTCTCCTTCTCAATCAGCTCCTTCGGTTTACCCGCCTCACCATAGAGATTATGTCCGATAACTGACTTATTAAACTCCATGACATTGCACGTCAGTGTGCCAGTTTTATCCGAGAAAATATACTCCACTTATCCTAGTTCTTCGTTGATTGTAGTTGTCATAACCTTCGGCCAGATATCTTTTTCTGCGCAGTACATTAATTCGTCTTTTTAAATGAAATAGCCTTGCCCAACTTTGACCATTTCGAGGGAGACAATCAATGATATCGGGATCATTGTGTTGTAGAGTAGAAAGTATGTAAAAAAATAAAGAATCGCGAGTGCTCCATATTAATTTATTTAATCACTGTCATAGAGATACCAGTGTCCATCCAGATTATTAGAATTCCAAAAATAACCAAGAAGCGCAGTAAACGCTGAGCAAACGAGCTACAAGATGAGAATACCGATGATATATGTGTTCATTGTGTTTTCCATGTTCGATGATTTTTATTTCGATTCTTCGGAGTTTTTCATGATTTTAGCGTCTTTTCCAGTGTACACCACCATCCCGAGAATGTACTCTGTGTTACGGAGAAATGCTCCACGAAGTAGCAGCTACTTTGCAGAGACAAGCACTTTCTATTACGAAGATGAAGAATGTCTTTTAGCTTGGATGTATTCGTTCTAAATCGATTAATTGACTTGATTATGGTTCTTATCCTTGATCGTTTAGTTATTGATATCTGCTTCGCTATTCAAAGCTGGTTGCGGAACAGTTTACTTAATCTTCTTCTCTTATTACTCATTCACAATACGATCTACTTCTTCAATAATCTTCTACATGCTGTCTTGCTTCTTGATATCCTTCTTCAATGCATTTGTGTGCATCGTTTAATCTATTTTCTGTTCTTCCTGCGTAAATTCATACCAAACAACAGAAATTATTTTCAAAACAAAAATAATTTGAAAAAATCTTCTTTATTTGGAAGTTCGTTTGAATTCATTCATAACAGAGCTTAATCCAAGGTATTGTAATTTCATTGGGTAATTTCATAATTTTTTGTATATTTATTTAGGTTAAAATGTTTAGGGGAAGCCAGTTTCTAACTTAAAAGTTGCTTAAATTTTCGGTTTTTGGTCTAAGTTTTTAAATTTAATCTTCCGATTAAAAGGCATAACTTTTTTTAAATATGCTAGTTTTAATTAACATACTTAAGGCGCTAGGGTTTTAATTTTGTTACCTCGAAAAGCCCTTCGAAGCTACCATTGAATTTATACAATTCTTGGTTTGGTTTCTCTGCGGATAATTTGAGAGTTCGTATGGAATCTAGTTTAGATTCTTTGAATAAGGAATATGTTTCCCTTAGACAAGATTTCGGTTTCATGTTCTTTTCACCATCAAGTGCGCCTGTCTCAATATAGCACACACCATTCGCATATGAGCTATCCACAGCTATTAAATCAGCTGGAAATGGTTCATCCTCTTAAATCTTTAGAATATCGCCAACTTCAACGTCACTCCAAGTGATTTTCTCTTCGACGAGACAATCAGAAACTGTAATTCGAGTGGTTTTTTCAGAATTCGTTTTGGCATCACTTTTATGTCTAGAATAGTCTTCCATTCCTTCTCGAAGCATTGATATTCCAAGGACAAATACTAAAGGGGCAATAGCAGATACTGGTGTAAGCGGTGAGATCTGCGGAATGGACTGTAAAATAGCTATGACTAAAAAGTAGATATTTGCATAGCGCTAGAATTACAAGAGTAACGAAAAAGGCAAGAAATTATATGAAGTATATCTCGAAGTGCTGATGAAATTCGATGGAAAAGGACTGATCCACTTTTCGGGGTGGACATCAACTTGAATATCAATAATCCTGTCTTGGTTGTAAGTTAAAGGACGACGCTTCAGGCACATTGCAGTTGCTTATTGCTTCAATTTACTTTTATATTAAAGTTTTTACCTAGAAGCTATTTTTTTTCAGGAGAAATATCTCTTCCAAGAAAAATAAATAGTGAATAAAGCGATTAATTGTTCAATTTCCCCCAAGACAATTCAGGCTGCTATTTAATTATTAGTTTTACTATTTAAGTTCCATTTTTAGTTGATGATAATTTAAAGTTTTTATCAAATTAAAGATAGTAATTTAATCATTTTTAATCGAAATGAATAGAATAGCTGATTAGCTTATAGAACAAAATTGGATTTAAATTTTATTGAATTGTCTATTTTTTAGTTCGGCTTTTTTTAAGCTACCTTTATTGATTTGCAGCCTCCCACCAAGATAAACTAAAGAAATAGAGTCTTTTCAGAAATTCATATTAATTTTTGTCTAAGAAACAAATGCTCTCCCCTGACAGTTTGGCTCCAAAACTCGATAACATATTTTTTGAGATGTACCTTTTTCTTCAGAAATCCTAACTCTAATCTCTTGAATGCAGGCTTTTCTTGAAATTACAAAATTTTCTCCCTTTTTTAAGATCATTATTATTAAATTAAAATTCAATGATACATTCTCTTCTAGGCCCTCTCATTGAAGTGATAAATAATTATATTATTTCCTAAAGCCCAAGTGGTTCATTTTCAGATTTCAGTTTTAACTATTTATATTTTTCTTTTCTCCGAAAGATACTTATTTGAAGCAAAGCTACTCTCTTATCACTAAATAAATCAAATTAATTCAAGAGATTACTTGAAGTTCAAGTGAACAAATGAAGCAATAGGAATTAATAAAAAAGATTTCTATTAGTCTTCACCTAATTGGAACTTTTAACCTCATTTTAAACTCAGCTGAATCTTTTTCTTTTACTTTTGTTGCTAAAAAATATTGTATCTTTCGCTTGAGCAAGAGCTCAAGAACTCTCTTGAGCACCCAAATACGCATTTACTTGAAATCTTTTTTCCAAACTTTCAACATGTTTTCAGTGTATTTTTTGATTGTTCCCTAAATTACTTATGATAAATCTTGATTTTAAGGAAGAATAAAACTAGCAGAAACAAAACAATTTCTACGGAGATCATTACAAGAGGAAAATATTGAATAACATTTCCAACTAATAACATTTATAATAATGAAATTCAGTACGAGAATCATGTCATGGAAAGCTGGTACCTCAAATAACTATTAATTTCCTCACTGCCAACTAAAAATAGCAGTAGTTTTGTTATAACAGAACATCTTTTCAAGCTTAATTATTAAGGGCTCAATTCGTTCATGAAAACTTACAAATACTTTTTTCTTCACACCATTCCTCCCGTTCCACAGCACTGATTTCTTGTTGATACATCCACTTTATGCCTTAAATGAAGTGTTTTATTTGTCATGACTGTATTTGGATCTTTCGCTTGTATTATCTTCAGTATATCTGTGTCAAAAAAAATATATTATTCATTGTCAAACAGTTTCTCCCATGATTCTTAAAATATCAAATAACTCTTCGACTTTTGTATTACCTTAAACAAGGAGTGCAATAGCTTCTTCAATATTCTCTCCAGTTAACGCACTAACTTCAATATAATGCATATTCCGCTAATCTGCGAATGATTACGCTTCTTATGGAGAAACAATCCGTAAATTATTCAAATCTGTCTTATTTCCAACTAGCAGAATCTAGGTTTCTTCATCTGCCATGGCTTTTATTTTCTCATACCATTTCTCACAATTCAAGAATGTATTATACTTGGTAACATCAAAAATGATCAAAGCTCCAACAGCTGCTCGAAAAAATTATGGTATTGTCGATAAGAACGCATCTTAGCCTGCGGAATCCCATAACTACACGAGAATTTTAGGTTAGCCTGGCTTAGTTGGAAAGAATTTTTAGTCGAATTCAACACCGATTGTGTTTTTATTCTCAAGATCGAAATCTTCGCGAACGTATTGAGATAATATGTAGCTTTTGCCAACGACTGGATCACCTAAGGGAATAAGAAAAGAAGATATTAAAAAGGTAAAGATGTTTTAAAATAAAAATAGTTCTAACCTAGCAAGATGATCTTAAAGAGATAATTATAATCTGTAGGGAATTCAGTAGACATGAATGGGTGCAAAAGATTCTGAAATATCTATTGATTATTGCTTTTTTCTGCTTTTTTCTTTAATAATTTATGTTTTCAAAGATTAAAAGAAATTATTATGATTTCTAATACTTTTTAAGAAAAAAGTCTTTGTCTTCTTTTTCTTATTGGTGCAGTGAAAATGCTATGCTATTTTTTGAAGACACCTGGGAGGAAATAGATTGATTCTCTCTTGATTTTAAAGATATCAAACATTGAATTAAATAAAGGTTAGTCTTCTTTTTTTTGTAATTTCATCGTTGTGAGCAATACAAGGAGAATACCCTCAAGATTAAGATAGGAAGTGAATTGCTGTTAAGATTTAAATTTTGAAGGAGAAAAACAAAAATAAAGCAAGAAACATTTGAAAACAAAAGAAGTAAAAAACAAAGAAGAAGAAAATTAAATTTTGGTTAGTTGTTAGACAGGTAGAATTCGCAGCAGACAAAAACCCTTGAAAATGTTCAGTGACGATTCATCTGCAGAGTATGTTCTCGACAAGTATTTAGTCCCCCGCGTAAAGTTGAGATGTCCAATCCACAACAAAGAATTAGCGTACATGATTTGCACTGATAATGCGTGCAGAAGATAGTGCGTTGTTTGTAAGAGTTGTTAAGTTGATAGTGCTGATCATTTCAGAGAACACAAAGCATCCTTCAAATCAGTGGATACGTACATTCAAGAAGTAACCACGGAGATAGAAACCCTTACAAGGACTAATAAACTTGCACTTCAGGAAGTTTATTCTGCTACACCGAATTTGCAAAAATGGCAAGACGACGATGAGGAGCATCTTAAGAAAGTTGAAAATCATTGTTCTGCTTAGAAAGCTATGATTGACGAAGACATGAGCTAGTTAGGGCAGCTAATCATGCTGGAGATCGAGAATATTAGAGAGAAGATGCACAGCAGACTTGATAGATTCTATCGAAGTTATTGTGAAAAGTTCAATCAACAGAAGAAAGACTTAAATGAGCACTTTGGGTTGGCTAGAAACTTCCACTTGTACGCTAACCCTTATAATCTAGCTGCAAAGTTACACAGCGAAATGCCACCGTAAGCTTCTGAGTTCTTAAGCCAACTGAATCGCTCTCTTGACAAGGCGAAACAGATATCTTTGAATAAATAGAATTTCATTAATTCTTTCAGACAAATTAACGTCTAATTGAATAAAATGACTGAGAAACTCCCAAATTATCTTCAGCTCGAAGCGATCAGTGAATCGTTAGTGCTTGGAATTGGATAGCAAGTAGAAGGGTATTTCTCTAAGAACATTGTGATTCCTGAAGATAACCCATAATCTAGCAGTAATTCTTTGCAGTAATAAGTTCCATCTGCTGCAGTTGCTTCTGCAGGTGCACTTCCTCCTTCTTCACCTAATAATGCTAATGGTATTAGTCCACTAGCAATTGCACCACTTATCCCACAAGTTTCCATGAATTATCGATCTAACAACAACATCAATAATTATGCTTCCAATTTGGATCAGAAATCGACTGGAAAGAAGTAAATAAAAATATCAAAAAGTGGGAAGAAAATGTAAATGAAAAATGCAGACTCCCATGTGTCCATCAAGCCTGCCAAGAAGTATCAAATTGATACTCCAATCTGTTCAGTGGCTGCTTTGAGTGAGACTCATTTTGCCTTGGCTTCAGTGGGTGATGGGAAAATCAAATTATTTGATTCCTCCACGAAAACAATAAATACCTATCCTGCTCATTCAGGCCCTATTACGTTCCTCACTAAAATCCGAGCAGTGTTCTCAGGTGACCAAGTGAACCCAACTCCAAAGTTCGATGAACTTTCAAATACAACCAGCAAAATAGCAGAAAAGGTTTTGATTGCTTCAGCTTCAGCTGATTTGACGGTTTTACTTCTCCAGCATGATTGCTAAAAACCTACTCAGCCATTCTAGTATTCCAAATTAAGTGGATTCACAGCAACTCCTCAAGCCATCCTTGACATGCAAGATGGATTACATATTGCCACAGGTGACAGTCTTGGTGAAGTGTAGATTTGGAATTATCATGAATAGCGATAAGTCTAAGTTATCCGAGGTAAACACTAAGGAAAGATTATTGGAATTCACTTGATAAAAAGTTCCAGAAAACTAGTTATTGCCAGTGAAGACTCCATTTCTCTTTAGAGATTCTTTTATGCAGCAATGCCGATTTCTCCGCTTGTTGGATAAATCGATAGAATCTCGCAAGATTCATTCATCCCTGTCGATGCATCAATCGGGAAAATACAAAGTTTCTTGCTAGCCTACAAAGAAGGAATGTGCTTCATAGGTAACAACGATGGAGATATTCTGTTTTATGACTTAACAGCTAAGCGAACCTTGCAGAAATGGAATGCACATCGAGGTCCAGTTATTGATCTCTGCATCTTCGAATTCGTCGGTCGTAAAGATATTGGAACAGTCATTTCCCTTGGGCTCTCTGATAAGCAAATCAAATTATGGAGAATCACCTCCCCTGATGAACGCTAAACGTCATTTACAATTGAAGATCCCATGATTTTAGAAGGAAACTCAGCGAATGATGATATATCCTCTAAAAATAAAATCTAAATTGTTCCAGCAATTAGTCCTAAGTTAGTCATCACAAACGAAAGGGATAAAGAGTTTTTAGTTTATAATCTTTTCCTATGAGGGAGGAGGAGAATTGCATTTGAGATTGATTTATAAAAAATTGAGAAAACAATTGTTTTATTTTTTTATCATTTAAATACGTTTATTATTAAAATCAATTAATTTAGACTTTAAAAATGAAAATTCTAACTATTTTACTTTTGGTAAAAAGATCATCTTTAAGAAGGAATTTGAGAATGTATTAATAAAACATAGGCAACAGCTCATTTTGTAAAAAAAAATCAGTAAAAAGAATTTTACATTTGAAAATAATCCTTGTTTGATTTGCCTCTTTAAAAATCATTTCCCTTTAAATTTATGATATTTTTAGAATACTATCATTACGATGTCCTGAACGAACACTAATGCAACACATTGTTGTAGAATTATCACTTTAAGTACAAAGAGTTAAAGAAATTCAAATAATTTCTAATAATTTTACTGAATCATTAAAAAATATGGCTATTTTATTTGATTTGTCTATTACTGTTTTTGAAATAATCAAAAGAGAGAGAAACAGAAGGTAAATACCTAACAATTAATAAATATCTCCCAGAGAACTTCACAGAAAAAACACGAGAAACTTTAAATACAAAAGGCTTAAAAGTCATTATTTGGAGGGTATTTAAAGTGCTCAGAAAGGATTAAATGACAAATTGTAATTCTTCGGAAAGTGATAAGTAAATCTTAATATTGTTTAGTTCCAAACTGAATTCAAAATTAACGCTTTTGACTTATTTTTTTATGAAAATTCCCTATGATTTTATTTTTGAAATAAATGCTACGAATATTATTATTAAACTACTTAAAAGTGGATTTAAGCTTACATAATTAAGATGATTAGATACACAGCAAGATAGAGAGTGTTGCGTATTGAGATGCAATACAGGAGATTGTTCAGATGAAAGTAAAAATGCTTTTACTGAATAATTAATTAATAAAACAAAATAAACAAACAACATTTCGGTCCTGTAAAAGAAATAATACGCTATTAAGGAACCACGCACACAAACACGAACACACTCATTTTGCGCCATGGAAGAATTGTAAGATCTCACGAATACTAAGGTATTAAAACCAGAACAAGGGTTGAAATCCTCTGTCCTTCTTCCAATTTCAGAAAACCCATAAAAGTAGAAAATGAAACTAAGATCTATGAAAACAAAGCATTTTTCAAGAGAAGGATCTTTTTCATCACTGAACTCTTCACCAAGCTGTTAGAATTCATCGATTCTTCATTTAAGTCTGCACCCTTTCAATCTAAGTGAGAAAAAGACTGATTAAATGGATACTAAAGTATTCAATAAGTCTTAATAAGGATAAGATATCTGCAATTAAAAATAGTCTAATGATTCAAAGTAACCTATTTAGAAAATAGAATCAACTGAAAAAATGAAGGAAATCAAGCTTAAAATAACTTAAGTATCACTGCCAAATAGCATAAATAGCAATTTAACTGATAATAACCCTAAAAATAGCAACTCTAAAGATAATTTTAGGGAGTCCCTTTCTAAACAATTTTCATAAGGAACCACTGGAAACAAATATTATCTACAGTCAAATGGGGAGAGCATTCGAAAAAAGAGATTATTAAGCATTAGCTATGAAGAATCAGGATAGTTCATGGAATTAGTAACATTCATTGATAATGCGTAGAAAACAGAAGAACTAAGTCAACACAAGCTAATTAGAAAAAACAGCTGCAGTTGTCGGAATTGTGGCACTAAAACGTCCAAATAAAAAAGAGTCGATAGATGTCTACCTTAGTTTAAATCAAAATAAGCGGTGCGGCTGATGTACCGTCATGCATTTCAAAAGACAATCGGTGATATTAGTAAGATCAATAGGTTTTTTAAGTCGAAGATCAAAATAGGGAATAATTATTCGATAACTAGAGATTTCAATCCAGGTAGTTCTAAGCAAGACGGAACAACGACAGCAGCAGCGACTAAATCTTCATTAAGCTCTCCTTCTTAACCACAACCTCTTAAGCTAATCAACATCCCACTAGGTTAGAATAGTTAAGATACTACAAGCGATGGAGTGAACTAAAAAGCGAAGACACCTAAAGCTAAGTTATTCTTTAAAATAGCTAAAACTCCAACTTCAAGAAACAATTAGAAGAACGACTCTTCCTCGAGAGGATCAAATAATTTAAGTGGACATTCTCCAAATTCTGCTTCGAGGTCAAAAGGGAGAAATAATCAATAAACGATAGGTGATCAGCATAAGTTATTCTTAGCTAAAATCAAATAGTAGCTTAGACCAAAGAGTGAAGATATTGCTGATGATTAGCCCAAGAACTTGATAGGAAGTTAAGGGTTAATTTAAACTAATAACAGTAATAATGTTTGTTTTTCTTCAGAAGCATAATCAGTTAGTCTATCGTAGACTACCATAAATATCAGCAGCAATAACAACAGCAGTGTGAATGCAACTCAAATCACTTCAACTGTCAAAGGAATGAGGCTAGATTAATTGCTATTAAGTAACTAAGGAAAGTTAAATTAAGGCTAAAAAGATAAAATAATCGATTAGTTTAAGCAAGAAACGAAATTAGGCAAATGTAATAATGATTTTGTCATCAGTCTTGGAAGCCAGTATTACACTTATCTCTTATTCTTTTGATTGTTTGAGTGTTTTGAAATATAATTAACTCTTGAATTATGTTTGTTTATTTGAAATAGGGTTGTGAACTAAGCTAATTAGAAGCAATAGATACTCAAATAAAAGTCATCAATAATGAGCTCAAGCTTTTAGAGATAAAAGACAATCATAGCTAGATAAAAATCAAAATAATCTATTGATTTTCCTATTTTAGAGACGTATGAAGAAGATCATCTTTAGTAGATGCATTGCATGACTGACAATGATAAAACATCTACAAAACATATTAAAGTAATGTCGTAATATTTTAGAAATATACCAAAAATAAGCAATAGGTTCTTTTATCCGGTGTTAGCAGAGTTTAATCGAGAAAATAGCAACGAATTGCAAAACAAAACAGCAGCAACAACGCTGAATTCTTTCTTGAAGCAATCAGTACAAGAAAAATAGAAATTATCAAGACAAGGATCTATTGAAATTAAAGGAGGAAAATTAGATGGAGTTGAATCACAAGCATTCTTGAAGAAAATACCTAAAAAAGCATTTTCCTATTAATAGCTGCCTACTACTTAACATTTCTAAGAAAAAGAACCAATATTCTTCATTAGGGAAGGATCTATTTGTAAAAATACAAATAAGATGCCTGCTGGGAATAAATCTTAATAGTAGGGTTCACCAGATAGGATTCTGTTTTTCAAGGATCAAATGTTAAAATAATCATCGAATGTCATGTCAATTCACTCTCTTGATTTGGCTAGATTGGAAAAGAAGCGAAAAAATGTGCTTAAATAATCTAAAATAGGAAACAAAAGTGAAAAGTCTCTGATTTTTGAGTCAAAATCTCCATTAAATCTTTGCAAAGGATACAGGCGATACAATACTTAGTTAGAAAACTGTAATCCAATGAGAAACACATGCAATTCAGAAACAGACAGAAAAATATCACCATTCTGCTCGCTGGATGTTTACCTGCGTCATTCGAAATATTCGTAAAATAAATGGCATAAAAGTTAAGTTCTTTGAATATATGTTTTTATTGAATTTCGTTCAAAATAAAAGTTTGTATGATGGATATTCCTTTTTTATCACACAAATTAGCAAAATTGACTTCATATGAGATCTATTATTGCTTTAGTTAGAAAAAAGATAAGGAATAAAGGTTTTTCTTGGGGTGGGGG
>Ga0302271_10002279_pt1 | contig 17398 bp, 15 predicted proteins | sample III_Bog_N1_1_FD_198767 | JGI IMG/M metagenome (GOLD analysis project Ga0302271, IMG submission 198767) | Peat permafrost microbial communities from Stordalen Mire near Abisko, Sweden - III_Bog_N1_1 | ecosystem: Environmental > Terrestrial > Soil > Wetlands > Peat | place: Sweden: Abisko...
CATTTCGCAGTAGCAAGACAAGCTTAGCAAAATAGCAGAAAGACGAGAATCTTCTTGAGAATCTTAGACTTTTCGTTGGGTGGAGGCACTGAATAGAAGCAGAATTCTCTAAAGGATATGTTCAGTTGTTTTCTTGAAAAGCCTTGAGCCGACAACAATAGTTAATTACTAAGTTCAAGAAATCAATAATCAATTGCAACACACATACGCACACAGGGGTATTTAGAGTGGAATATTATTAATTTACAATTGTTTACGACTCGAGCTGATTTCAAAGCAGTCTACGAATCATTTAGAAATTAATTAATAATTTTTGTAGTTGCATAGCATGATTATCAGGGATATTTTGTGTTATTAATATCAATTTGATTTTTGAAAGCAGAAATGTAGATTATCAAAAAAGAAAGATATTTACATTTTAGGCATAACTCTTACTTAATTTCACTTTTGGAGAAAAAAGTTAGAAATGAGTAATGTTATTCAACGAATTGTAAGTTGAGGCTTATTGTCTGATTATGATTGAAAGTAACAGAATAAACTAAATAATTGTCTTTTGGAACGAATCAAATAATACTTCTTGATACAAAATAGATTTTTCGTTTCATATCAACTTACCACACATACAAAAACCTAAGAATAATCAAACTCTCTCACTCCTTCTTCTTTGAACTTTGATTTGTGAAGAACCATACATCTTCAAACCATAAAACAAGTAGAAGATAGAATATTTGCACCCATTCTTAGTCACAACAATGTACAGCCATCCAGAATCTCCTGGAAATAAGGCTCGGAGAACTAGGAATCCCAAAGCAATTTAGCGTTTCAGGAGTGAAGGTGTGGATGAAGACATGAGTGATAGAATAGTTACTTCCAAGAAACTTTTCTTGTATGAAGATCGCTTGTTTACGTTCGACGAACGGCAACGGAGACTTAATGACAACATAGCATCAGCTGAAGTCGATGAATTCAGTCTGAGATATGCTCAAATCATCGACCCAAAGGATACCGATCTGAACTATAACAGAATAGAAAAAATCCCAAACGAATACGTCTACGAAGTCATCGAGGAGCAGATCAACAAGAAAAACACCAAAACGCAAGAAGTCCTGAAAGTCTTCGGGAAGCGCAATGACAATGTGAATTTCTTTCTGTGCGACTTCGAAGGTATTATCGAGAACTAAGAAATCGATTTATCAAATGACTCAATGCTCCGGAAAACGCCCAAATCGACGATTAGTTCAGTGAGGAAAGATGTGATTTTCAACCCAAATATTGTACCGTATAAAGCACAAGCAGTCAAAGATGCGTATTCGCAAGGCAAAGATTTCTTTTTCATTGAGAAAGGGTTAGTCTATGAATGCGTAAGAGAATACGATGATGGGTTGTATATTGAACTTAAAAACGCTGATCTTAAGGAGTAAATTGGGTTATTTAAAAAGAAAGATGTTGTAAAAATAGTGACTCCAACAACGGAGACGAGATTACTTGGTTAAAGCTCCTCAGGTGATCTATTCAGCAGCTAGGAGTATCCTAATATTAATGAAGATGGAGAGTATTAAATTGATTATGATGATAGATCTGATAGTTCGTCGCAGCATTACAGTAACAACAACCATAGAAATGTTAAGAATCTGCAGTCAAAGTAGTAGTAATAGTAATCTATGATAAGTAAAAAAGTAAATGCTTCTAGGAAATCGAGTATTCTAGTGACACCAAGTAAAGTCTACACTAATAATAGTATTAATAGTTTTTTCAATACTAAAATCACTGGAGGTTAGTAGTAGTAATCAACTGCTGCGTCAAAGAGATTCTATTGAGATGGATGATCATACTAAGGAAGAACAAGAAGAAGGTAATATTAATTTCAATTTGAGGAATGAATTAAACTCCTCCAGAGTGTGTGTCTATTTGTTCCTGAGGGAGATAAAAAAACAATATTTGGTTCAATCATTGGTAAATCCTACTAAAGATTTACCAATTTGAGAGAATAAATAATTATTTATCTCAAGAAAAACGATATTTAAACTCTAATTTGCCAGAATTTATGAGGAAAAAAAGAAGAATAAACCCCGAAGAAAGTATACTTCAAATGACAATACTACTTTGCATTTTGACCAAGTGATTCTAAAACTCCAAGATTATTATTACAAATGAATTATTCAATAATTACATATGAGATAACTAACAGCTAATACTCTTAACAAATAATAATAAAGTACCTTTGTAATTACGATGATTATTCACTTGGTTTTTCCTGAGAGGGATTTATATCGAATCTTTCAAATAATACAATAATAAAAAAGAGAAAAAAGGAAAAATAACTGGTTGAACTGATAGATTGGATTGTTAAGAAGGGTAACATTCCTTGCGCGCTACTTGACCGTTGAACTAAACAGAGGGCAAAAGAAAAGAACGCCATTATGGGTAATTCAAATCATTCTCATAAGAAAAACAAAAAGGAGCCCAAGAAGGGGAAATAAACGAAAGATATCCCGACGGAGAAACATCAATTCACAAAATATGGTAGATCCTTATCAACTAAGCTAGATGAATAGCCAATCCAAATTGATTAAAATGATGGACAAACTGCTGATTTGGTGTTAGGTTCTGATGCTCCGTAGACTAAACAAATAGAAGGATAACCTGCATATCCCATGTCGGATAGGATATCTGCATTTAGTTCTCCAGAACGAAGTAACTCTGCGGAGATTAGATCTGCGTCAGTTTAGAATGTACTATCAGCAGGGATGTTCTAATAATCCTCTTCAGTGTTTAAGTAAGGGAATTATGGGGAATCATCGAAAGCAAGTGAGAAGAAGTTTCACAGCAGAAGAAGCAATCAGAGAAATAAGTAAGAGCCTAATTTAGGAGAATTGATAAAGGCAATAGATTTTGTGACATCCTACAGCGAATTTCATCATGTAACAAGGAGGGTTTCAATGCTGTTTTTGAGATTGTTATGTTGTTATTTCAAGGGTGAGATTGCGGGATTGAATGAGATCTAAGGTTGTTTGGGCTTGAGTGTTTAAGAAGCTTAAGAAGAAGAACAGTAGAAGATTCAATCAAAGATTCACTCTTCAAAACTCCAATATGTTGATAATAGTGACAAATAGCCTTCATTATATTCATAGTTTTAGTCAAGACAACAACTGCCAGCTCCAACGGGTTCACTTAGTGGAGCATAAGAGCAAAAATAGCCGTCTGTTGTTGTGCAGGAACAAAAACAATAGGCAATGATTGGATCTAATTTAAAGCTAAATTATAATTATTTTTACAATAAAAACAACATCAATTAATAGGAGGATATTAGCCATAAAAATCCTTTCAGCTCTAAGGAGATTACAGAGGACAGTAGCTTTGAAAGAGCTCTTACAGGAGAGGTGGTTGCACATTCAGAGCAGAAAAAATAACCCTCGAGTATTAAATCAGTCAAAGAATAACCAAAATAGCAGGAAGAAGAATTGAATTATTCACAGTATTGGAAGGAATTACAAAAGGAAGCAGCGGAAAGACAAGCAGCAGTAGAGATAATTAACAATAATAGCATACAAGCAGGTCAAAATAATACCAGCAGCAGCGCTGTGAAGTTGCTAAAATTAAGCTAACTTCGGCTAATCAATCAAGCGAATGTGCAATCTAATATTAAGAAATTAAATGAATTAAAGGTGTAGCAGCATTAGTAGAAGGTATAGAATGACTAATTAGGATAGAATAACTCTGAACATTAGCCACTTTCGTTGCTGGAGTACAATCGTATTTTAGCAGCTAAGAATAAAGAAGAAAGTAGGATTGTTCATAGTCCTAGCGATATAAATGCAAAAACAGAAGCAGATAGCGATTTCAAGATTTCTGAGACTCATTTTGATCCAAGTATGTCAAAATAACCCATATTGTTTTAGCGCTAGTAGACATTTGGGAGATAGCGGAGTCACAGTGAGACATTGGTGAAAAGCATAAGCTCAAGGGATTTCACTGGGGAAAATCATCAGATAAGTAAAGATAATAGAATAGAAGGAGAGGATGTAATTGGGGAGTTGGAAGTGAATTAGAATCCAATGGTCTCAGGGAAGTTCGGATTTAGTCCAACATCAAAAATGGAAAACCATAAGTAAATCACAAATGGAAATGCACTTGGAATAGCTAAATTAACGTAAAAATAAGGAGTAATTTCACATGATCTGGAGATAATTAAAGCAGAAACTGAATAGAAAGAATCGCAGAATGAGATAAAACTGCAAGACGATGAAACATAAACAAATCTCTCGTTGAGATATGCTAGCCATCATATGTTCTTGGAAAAGCTACATCGAAACAGATTAGATAGCAAGAACAAGGATGATACTATTAGCCCTGTTAAGAGAGGGATTTAAGATGAACTGCAGGGGGAGCAGAAGTAATAATGGAATGGTTTCTTTGATCCTATGAGAATAGGTTCATGTCGAGATCGATCGTACAGCGAGATGATTGGAAAATTAAAGAAATAATATGCGTAATAGTCTAAGTGGCTGTATGCATCTGTGGTTAATAATGTGAAATAGGACAGTAGTGAGGGAAGGAGGAGTAATAAAAGTAACAGGAGTAACAGGAGTAATAGTTAGAAGAAATTAGTAGGTTAATAGTCAGAAATGTAATTTTAGTCATAGAAATCGTTGTTGTCTTCGTTATCCAAGTAGCAGTAGTAAATAATGATGTAGAATAATACCAAAGATAAAGAAAAATAATATTCATAGATGCCCGGTGTCAGCAAGGCGAATAGTAACAATCACTTTAAAGTTCTAAAGCAATCGTCTTTGGGAGTTAAAAGAATTCAACCTGGAAATGCAGAATATTCCAAAAATTATTAAGGTTAGAAAGATTCTTAGTTTGATTTTGAAATTCAATAGAAAAATAGTAATAATTATGTCAAAAATAAGGGTATTAATGGTAACTAAAGCGAAAATAATAAGGGGAGTTAAGTACGAAAGAACAATTTTATCCTAACTCGTAGCTAATAAGCTTATCTGCCTAGATAAACTAATCAAAGTGCTTAAACTACAGAATTAGAAGAGAAGGCTAAAAGTAATAATTCTGAGTCTCTGAGTAGTAAAAGTGCTGATTCGTTTGAGGATAGTCAAGATAACGAATCTCTTGATCCAATCTAAATTTCTCTTGCAGTGTCTCAATTCAGAAAAGCAAGCATGCTGCAGAAAGATAATTGAGTTTAGGAAAATAAAAAATGTTACATTAACACATTCGTTTAAAGTTGTTTTAATATTCGTTTGATTTATGGAAAATCTACATTTCTTTAGTTGAATTGTAAAGTTTGCTACTTTTTCAAGGAGATTTCAAATAAATTCAAAGGATTTTTGATGAAACTGATTTTACTTTTTTTATTAAGCGAAGTTTCTCTCAAAATTAGAAAGTTAAATCATTTATTTTTCTGCTAAACAGTTGAATTTTAATCTGCAAAGCTTAAAGAAAAGAGATTCCTCCCCACACTGGTATTAAGTCAACTATTTATTAACTTCAAACCAATTTCAACAGCTAGTTTTTTGGAAAAGCAAATAAAAACTCTTTTTTGTTAGCGAATCATAAGAATAAACAAATCAATTACCGGCAGATAAGATTAACAGAAATAAGAAGAAAACACAACACAATGTCTTCTTAGGACACACAACAAGAAATAATTCCTTGCTCAGGAGATGATTCAACCACTAAAAAGCTCAGCATCCACGAATAAGCAGCTGTACAGGAGCTCAAAGAAATGAGTGGAAACAATTCTTGGCTTTACGATTAACTTGAAGTTGTAAATATCAAAACGCTTTCTTAACAGCTCACAAACATGACTAAACACTCCTTACCACCTGCATCGTCTTCTTCAGATAAATAAAAGAATAACAAAATACCTACACGATCCAGTGCATAACAAAAAAATAGATATTGCGTGCAGAAACAAAGATCAATGTCAATAACTAGCAGTGGAAATTGTCCAACTCCTGCGCTGACATAAACTCAAGTGAAAGGGGATAATCACAGTAATAGCAATAGCATATGTAGGTTGGATATCTAAGATGAAACATCAGAAAGTAGTAGGATGGTAAGTCTTTCTGAAGAAATCGAAGATTCAACATAACTTAGTTCGTAACAGCAAAATTCACAACAAATATCCCAAGGTCTTCCACCTTAATATCCGTCTAATAATTCATTGAGAAGATCGCCGTTAGATAGGGTGACTCTTTATCCTAGTAGACAAGCGTAAAGCATATTTAATCCGTATAGAGAGAATGAGAGTTCAAGTGGATGGAATTCGTAATAATAATAACAATAAATCTAGCAATAATATTCAAATCGAACAAATGGAGAAAACTTCTAAAAGAGCAGCTAATATTCCATCTAAATGTAATACTACTAGCATCATTAGTTGTATTAGTTCCAAGCTCCTTCGAAATAGCAATAGCAAAATTAACAGATTCCTTACAACTTCCAGAACGAATTTGCATCTTCTTCCTCCCAGCAATCATCTGGATCTCTTTAGCTTTCTAAAAAATATCAATGTCCACAACAATCCTCTCAACAATCTTTGATAGTAGCGTGCTCTTCGTAACAATCTGCACTCTTGGAAAACTCCCCGTAGTTTTTAGTCAGATTGAAAAGTAAATTTTTAAAATCTGCAAGTCAAAATAAGAGAAAATTACATTCTGCATAGTAATCATAATAACAAAAATAGTAGCTTTTACCATATTCACATGAAGGAAATCTACAAACTAACAGCTTTTCTCAGAATCAGAATAGCTTGAATGAACAGTTTACTGAGAATAGCAGTAATAATCTAGCAGCTACGGGATCTTAGTTCTTTTAGCCGATTTTGAATTGCTTTTTAGCTGATAAGTTGAGATTGCATGAAGATATTAAGAATAAAAGATCTTCACAATAGCCAAAGAGCACTTAGGTGTCTTCTTTTTCATGTAAACGATCATCTGGCAAAATTAATCAGCAATAACTATCAAATTTACTATTCCGAAGCCCTTCAGAATCAAAAAGTAGTTTCGTGAATTCAAACAATGCAGGAAATCAAGAAGGAGAGAATACTTCGACTAACTCTACGACAGCTAACTCGTCTCAGCATTGCTCATAGTAAACTCGTCGTCCTTCCTGTGATTACTAGTTTTATCAGCAACAAATTCCATCACGTCCATCGACAAGCAACTGTTTTGTAGACACAAAAATATTTGAAAAAGATTAAAAAAAAATAACAAAAGTTTAGAAATTATTTTATATTCTTATTCTTTTTTTTACATTTCCTCTTTATTTTATCAGTAGAGAGCACAAGAGCACTCCAGCCAAGCAGAGAGCATCATCTCTAGCAACAATAATCTACTTCAACAAGAGCGTTTAGTGTTCTATTAAGATAATGAAAAAGAAAACACCCCTTTTCTTAAAAAGAAACAATGGGTAAATCCTGCATTTGAGGACTAGGCTAAGATAGCTAGTTCTTACTAGCCAACTATAGCATTTGATGATAGAAAAATGAGCATGTTTAATAAGCCAACTTAGCGAGGGAGGATTGGTAGTGTGCTTAGAGAAAACAACAGTAATCCTAATAATAATATTTTAGCTCAAAAAGAGAATCCTCAAGGTGATTATTCAAAGAGAAAGTAACCAACTCGAGAGAGACAAAAGAGCTTCGATGATGTAGGAAATTATTCTGAGGGCGAGCAGAAAAGTAAAGTGAAATTAGAAGGTTATGGAGTTAAAAGAGGTAGAAACATCTATTCAAGTTCGAAGGAGCAGATGACAAATATTGAGATACCGATGCTGGAATGCTCAGGAAAACGCTTGAGAGAATGAAAAAGATCGTTTTGGAGGGCATCACATGAGAATGAAAAGAAGTCCAGAGAGTAAACTCGAGGGGGAGAACTTATGGGATAATAATACAGCATCTGTCAATTTTAATTAAATGTATTCTCCTGTCTTTCTGTCTTTGGGATTTTTTGTGATAAAAGTGAATCTCAAAAAGTGGTTTTAAATCTAAGGACAGCTGAGTAAGTAATTGAATTCTAAGAGGAGATTAGTAAATCACAAATGATTGGGAGTGGTAGAAAGAGAGAAGATTAATTTTGTTCTTGATTCGAGGGGAGGGGATTCAAGGAAATAGACATAAAAAATGGTTAAGAATAAAAGGAGCAAAAATGAAAGGGTTTTGTTTTTGTTTAAAAAGAAATGAAAAAGAACAGATTTAATAGAAAATCTAAAAAATAGAGGGTAAAAAATGAAAGTGTTCGAACAAGAATACCTTAATAGTAACTAATGAATAGGGGGATATGGTGGAGATTCATTTTACACAAAGTTGGGGGATTAAACAAAACGTTTGCAGATATTTAAAAATTCGTCAATGTGATTGAAGAAAAAAAGTAAGGCTAATTTATTTCGCCAGAATTTAATTTATCGGAAGATTTTTTTATTTATTTGTTTTACTAATTTCAAAGAAGTCTGCAATATTTTGCAACAAAATAATTAAATAAAGAGAAAACAGTATGAGCGACAAAGGATTCTGGATAAAGACTACCAAACCAACACAGCTGCCGAATGAACAAGCGCTCGTGGAGGGATACTTCTCGAAAAAAGGAAATTTCATGAGTGGAAAGAGATATTTCAAGCTTTTTACCAACTCAATCTATTATTTCGATGTACACAACAATAAATTTATAAAAAATCGTTTCAAGAAATAAGGATAGTTTTCATTTGAGATAACTTGATTGACATTTTAGCTTTTTGTGTTGTTGACTGCTTACAGGAAAAGAATTCTGAGAACCCGAAAGGATACATTAATATTGACTTTGACTTGCACTTTGAGGTGATCAGAGTCAAGAGTGAGAAAAAGGAAGGATCTCCAAATCAAGGAATCGGAGCACCGAAAGGCATTCGTTTTGATAGAAACAATGCTAAAACAGAATTATCTACAAATGATGAAGCTTTGATCATAAAATGGAGAGATATCCTTAGAAATAAGATCAACTAACGAGGATTCCATGAGTTGTTTAAGGCACATAAAAAAATTGGCAAGGGCAACTTCGCAAGTGTAATTATTAAAAAATCAATATCAGCTCATTACTTGAATTATTTGTTATGCTAGGTTTACCTAACTGAAAGACTTGAGGACCACAGGAACTTTGCCGTGAAAGCTTTTTCTAAAGAAGCCGCTTATGCCCAGGAAAATGGCAAGGTTAATGAGAAAAAATACTATTCAAAAATCAATTTGTAATAATCTGAAAAATTAAACAACAGGAAGCGTTGATAAACGAAATAGAGCTTATGCGTGCACTAGATCACAAGAACATCATCAGACTTCATGAAGTTTTTGAGACAGACAACTCTTTATATATGATACAAGATTTACTTGAAGGTGGATAACTCTATGATAAAATCAAAGCGAAATATAGGTAAAAATATATTTATTTGAAAGAAAAATCAGCTTAATTTTTCAAAATATGAAGATAGCAATAAACCTAATTGCTAAATTACTTATGTGATTTTGTAGATTTTCATTAGAAGAAGCTCGCTACATCATAAAGGGTTTGCTAGAAGGCATAGCTGAGATGCACTCCAAAAACATAATGCATCGTGACTTGAAGCCAGAGAACTTGATCTTCAAAACGCAAGATTCAATGGATCTAGCAATAGTCGATTTAGGACTTGCGACAAGAGCAGATATTGACGCTTTTATGTTTGTAAGATGTGGTACTCCTGGATTTGTCGCTCCGGAGGTTATCAATATCAAGGATCTCAACACGAAATATGATGTTATCTGTGATATCTTCTCACTTGGCCTCATCTTCCATTTACTGTAAAATAATTTTAATTATTTTTTGGCTGATGTTCCTATCATTTTCTCTTGATTAGTTTACTCGGAAAGACACCTTTCAATGGGAAGAATTACAATGAAATTCTTGCACAAAATAGAGCCTCCAACATTAGCTTCGAAGGGACAGATTATCTCAAGCTTCCTCTTCCTGGTAAAATTATTAAATTCATTTTGTTAACTACCATTCTAACACTAATAAACAAATTTATTTTATTTTATCTTTTCTTAGCATATGACCTGCTCAAGAAGATGCTCGATAATGATCCTAAAACTAGAATCCCAGCTAAAAAAGCACTTTAACATTAGTTCTTCACAATGGCAAAGAAAGATCAATCTGAAATCGAAAGCCCGAAGCTCACTGAAGCTCAAAAAATGAAGTAGTTCTAAGAAGAGTAAAATAATAATACTTGGGATATTGGGTGAATTTTATGAGACACTTTATTGACTTTTTATCTTAAATCGGCTCATAGCCACAAATCGAAAATGGGAACAATGGGAAAAGACTCTCCAATGCCTTCTCCTTAGATTATGCCAACAAGAGCAGTCAAAAATCTACAAGATGAACATGGATCATTCAAGATGCCTAACACACCTGTTCTTACAGGAAGAACCGATGCAGTTGCCAGTGACGGCTTTGATTCCCCAAGTATTTAGTTTGCAGATAGGACTATAACTTCCATGGCTGATCAGAAAGGAGGTAAAAGCAGTGTGTTCAGTCCTCAAGTCAAGCGTCAAAGTTTATTTGGATCACCGAATCCAAATGGAGGAGCTGGGATCCACTCTAACTTTAAAAAAGTTGTTGATGCTAACGGCAACGAGATTCCCGAAGAGGAAGCCAAACGTGACGAAGGAAACCGTAAGGATTAAACTAAAAAGGAGGATAATTTCAGCAAATATTTTTAATTAATATTTGATTATTTTTAGCTAAAATATCTTCATTTTATTCGAATTCTTAACATTCCTCACATTATCCTTATTTTCTTTTTCTCCACAACAGCTAAGAAATCAGATTAGATCAGAAATAACCTCAAAAATCTAGGCATATGAGAGCTGTTTAGGTTCTAAAACCTTATCTATCTATGAGAATCTCGCTAGCCATCAATAAATCTAATCTATTTTCTTCTTTTTTGTTCTTGTTGTTCAAGTAAGATCAATAGAATACCTTCATAAAATATGAAAAGTACATATCATAATGATAGTACCCACGAGAAAAATAATACAATTAAATAGCTAAAGTAACCTAGAACTAGTAGAAATAAAAAACACTAAATGTTTAGTTTAAAACTACAAAAGAAAAAACAAAAATATTACAAATAGTACTCACATTTTCAGTTCCTTCGAGCTATTTTCTTAAATTTCTAAACAAAACTACTTTTTCTTCACAGATCAAGTGTAGAATATTCATGTGCCTTAGCAGCTTTATCTTTTTTCGTGTTGACCATATTGAAATATCTTTTTTCAGCACCATTTCCTCTGTCGACCCCATCCCACATGTGACCAGGAGGAATATCAAATCTATTCGTTATCGGTGGGAATCTACATTTAAGCCTACATATTGGCTTATTCGCTAGATTGAGTTAAGCTTGTGCAATCTGCAAATCTTATTTTTGAATCAAATGCTGCATCGGATCGTTAAATCTCTCTTGTTTCATTAATTCTAAATCAGCTTGCTTCGAAATGCTGTAATCTCCTTCATATGTTTCTTTTTTCTCCAATGCTGCTTTAGCTTTGGCTTTATCTTCCTTCTGCTTCATACCTTTCCCCCAAGTGTCGATTCTCTCTTAATTTCTCCTGAGCAACTCTTCTACTTGTTCTTTTTTTGATAATTTCTCTTCGATCACCTTGGAAATATCTATTTTCTTGCCAAATTCATCTCTATGCACAGTTTCAACTGCTCCTTAATGCTGGTCATCGTCATTCTCATTCACATCTTCTTCCCCTTCCATGCCTAGAGCATTTTTCATTTACGTCTTGAATCTCTTAACTTTTTCTTATTCTTTCGCTTCCCTCATAACTTCATCATCAGGTTCGCTGTCACTATCATGTCTTTTACGTTTCTTTGAATTCTTTTTCTTTCTATTTTTGGAATCAGAATCACTCGAAGATGACTAAGATCTCCCTTTAGTTTCTTTTTATTATTCGTTCCTTAAAAGAGCCTGCATCCTTTACTACGCACTCAATTTACTACTCTCAGCATTTTCAACAAATACTGGCAGATTCTCAGCATCTAGCATGTCTACATCATCATCGTCATCTCCGTCACTTTATCTCTTATGCAACGCACCATATTCATCGTTGTCAATTACCTTCATGCCATCTCTTTGCTTAGATTTCTTCTTTTTCTCACCCTTAGGAGGCTTAAGGCCAGATAAAAACTAACGTAGATATTCTTCCTTGGTAGTCTGTTTGACTTCCATTTTTAAAGATCTGTTTATCTGCTAGACAATCTAACAACTTTAATTTTAATCGCAATTTGAACAATTAATCAAATCAATCTGATAATGGGCTTGGTAATCATATTTTGTAAGCAATTTTTGATTTTTAACTCGTTTTCTTAAAATAAAAAAAAAGGTTGTCTAAACAAAAGAGTTAATGAAAATAGAAAAAGACTAATATCACTAGGATGTATTTCAGATAAATCACGAAGAGATTTTGCATGAGAGAAAGAAAATATGTCAAAGATAATTCTCATAAAGATATAGATACCGGGGAAATGGTTGAGTATAGCAAAAAATGTTTTTGATATTATTCATAAATTAACAGCACACACATAAAACAAACATAATAAGATCATAGCTTAATATGACCTCCTTCGTTATCAATCACATCTTAAATTCTCTCATTCATTGAAGAGTAAGAATTTAAAATAAATTTTAAAATAGATTAATTATTAAAAAATTAAATCTAACTTTTAATTTCTCACTATCCTTCCAGATGCAAATGCAAGTTAAGAATTCAACTATAAAATATATTACATGTTTGAAGGCAAGGAGAATCGTGAAAATCGATCTTCATATCCTATCATAAAATTATTTTATCAAGATTAAGTACATAGATTCTTTGATGTTTTAAGATGAAAGCAAGAATTTAATGAATCAATTTATTAATTATTTGCAGCTGAAAGAGGTATTAATCATTACTTTTTACTGGGCAACTTTATTATTTTAAACAATGCCTCAAACTGTGATTTCCACTACCTGAATTTTTATTGATACATAATTTCTATCAAGTACTGATTTAGATGCAGAATATTAATCTGTTTTCACTGTCTTTTATGGGATATATCTGTAAATTTAAAGAGTCAAAGCTTGGGGGTGATGTAGATTAATAAAGATACATCAAAGCTACTTGGGTTAATGCTTGATTTTCCTGAACTTTTATGAAAAAAACAAACAAACAAACAACTTAAACTCTTAATTATAAACTGAACTGGAGGCAAAATGGAGAAATATAAAATAGACGCTCCAAGAAAATAGCATTCTAGTTAAAGAAATGCAAGACCAACAAAAACAACAGCAATAACAGTAACAACAGGAAATACAGATGTGTCTATAAAACTAACATAAAAATTAAACCAAACAATAAGCCGAATCCATAAATCAACATCTTCATAGTCACTCATATTCGACGAGTTCAATGCCCCAATAGATTACAAAGATGAACGCTTGAAAGTTGCGTAAATATCTAAGCATCTGATAAGCATAAAGCCTTGGAAAAAGTAAATGGATCCTATTTTTGTAGATGAGTCTAATAAATAAGGAGAAGAACTCAACAAATAGTTAACTGAGGAGATTATTCATGATGAAAAATCATATTCCTCCATGAAGGATATTGTAGATTTTAAAAAAGACTCAGAATCATCAAAGAGACTGTAATTAGCACAGAATTTGAACTCTACGCCTTTTGGAAAAGCAGACTCCATAGCATAACCTTTGTCGTCGATTAAAAAGCATTAATAATTGTATAGTTAGAGGAAATCTGCTGCAATTTTGTTTGCCCAAAGCGATGAAAATGAAACATCCGCAACAACTTTAACAAATGAAAAGCAAAACAACACCAACTAGATAACTTCTCAATCATAGAAAGATGATCAATCTAGAATGGAGATAACTGGCCATCCTTAGATTCACAGCTATGAGAGTTTACAAGAAATTCACTCGCTTGCGTTGGGTAAAAATGACAAGAAACCAAAGCAAAACATTAATAATAGCATCAACATAAGCAGCCATTTTTACCTTCCTAGCACTACCAAGGCACCCAACAGAACAATAATGCAGTAAAAATACATATTTTTTACTATTAAAAATGTTGATTTGTTAGGCTAATTTGAATCCAAGGCAATAGAACAATTCGACATCTTCAGGATTTCTGAAAAAGAACACTCCAAAAGAGCGGAGTGACATCTCCCATCGAGATTAACATTTCTCAAACACGCTCGATTACCCTCGCTGCTAGGAAAAGATCTACGATTCGATCTTGCTCTCTCCGACGATGATCTAGAATGCCCATAAGAAGCGTCTCAATTCCAATAAATTCTGGGTCAAAAGTAAAAAAGAGGATAAAATGTATATTTTATGTATTTGTTATGTATTCTATTATTGGTGATTTGAGCGTTATTTAAACTGAATAAAAGTGGTGATGGAGCAGAATGGAGTGAAATATGAAGAAGACATGGCTAAAATTAAACAGAATTCTTAGCTACCATATGTTTCTGAATCCAAAACTGTCGATGCAGCCAAACTCAATCTACTTTCACCAGATGGATCCAAAGTCAAAAAGGATTTCATACTCTTCAATGAGAATAATCATAGCGACTCTTAAAACAAAGAGGATTTGTATCAGCATGACTCACAAAAGTAATAGTAAAACAATTCTAGAATTAATAGCAGTTCTGACAACAATCTAAGCACTTTCCAGATTGGAAATTAATCTGAATTCAGAAGCACTGAAAAAACTGAGAATAAATCGCAAAAGAATCTACTTCGTTAACTGCTGTTTCAAGCTTCCAATGCCAGTAATTAGCACAGCCATTTCCTTGGAGTGCAGGAGTTGAAATCTAGATAAATCTCCTAGCCTGCTTTCAAGAACACAACAAGTCGTTCTGATGTGCAGAATCTTCAAATGTGGCTGGAATCGATGCTTTCTAAACTCTATCTCCAGTAAGGTCAACGTGCTGATGAAGTCCTTGAAAATGCGTAGCTTATTTACTCAGCATGTTTGAAAGAGCTCATTAGGCAAGTAAAAAACATAACAATCTTTTTTCATTTTTTCAAATTGATTTTCCAATTCAATTTATTGTTCTCCAAAAGGTGAGTTTGCAGTGCACTGAGCGTGGTTTGATGATTTAGAAGATATGGGATGCGTATTTGAATTTATTCGAGAAACTGATAGAGACAAACTCAATCGAGCAGAGACAGCTTGAGAAGGATTATTTGAATAATATAAATCGAATTTAGAAATTGTTTAATGCTGAAAATAAGATATTAAAAGATGATATCGATGATTAGAAATTCAAGTTACTTCAGCTGCAAGGTTAATACGATCATACAGCTTAACTCTGCAGTAGTAAAAAGGAGCATTTAGATAGGAGATATTAGGAAATACAAGCGAAAAATGCAGAAATCGAATCACTTAAAACATCAAATAAAATGTTGAATATTGATAATTCCAATCTGTTGGGAGTGTTTGACTAGCTTAGGATAGAGCGAGAGAGATACGCAACAAATTCTTAGATTCTGTCAAAGGAGACAGCTCTGATGATGCAAAGAGCATAAGAAAGTGCTTTGAATTCTTAGCTTAGATAAGAATAGAAATTAGAAAATGAAATTAAACTGTTAAGGGAAAAAGAAGTTTTGTAAAATGAAAAACCTAAAGAAATAGGAGAGGAACATGAAAGGGAAGATGTCGATGAGAAAGATAGTAAAAGAGATGCTGATACTAGAGATAGTCACAGTATTGTGAATAAAAATAAACCAGATAAAAAAAGAAAAATGACTTTTTAGTTGAAAAAATCAGAAAGTCCCAGGAAGATAGGAAATCAAGAGCATTAAAACAATCAAGGAGATCACTAACATAGCTATGAAGAAATTAAGAACAAAAGAAAAATCAGCAATCATGATAGAGACACATAAACAGATTAGGAGTTAGAAATATTGTAGATTTCAAAAAGTAAAAATAATTTCGAAAAAGATCAAAAGGAAACATAGACTGAGGGTTTAGAAAATAACAAAGAATTGATGGTTGAGTAATAGTATTTACTAGCTAAAACTGATGAGTTATTCTAATAGAATTTAATTCTTGAAGAAGAAAAGCGAAAACTGGAAATCAAATTAGCTGAAAAAATATTAAAAGAAAATGAAAAAACGTCTCAGGAAATGGAAGTAATTTAAATCTAATAGCAAAAGGATTAGGTAAATGATAAGTTGGGAGTAGAATCATCGACTAGCATACGAGTTGACGATGAAAAATTATAAGCGATGGAGTTAGCTTCAGTGGAGGAAAAATTAGCGAATTTATCTGTTGGAATACCAGAAAAAACGCAAAAAGAAATTATGGTTTGGGTGAAGTAGCTGCTAAGAGAGAAAGAAGAAGAAATGAAAGCTGAGTTTGAGAGTAGATTGAAAGAAGATGCGACAACTGTTGCGAAGAGACTCTAATCTGAAATTGGAGAATACAAGGATCAAATTTTTTAAAGCAAACGATAAATTAACTTCATTCTTGCAGAAAAAGAATAGGTATTCCAAGATTTTTAAGCTATATATTTTCTAAATTATTTGTTTTTTATTCAACAACTTCCTTTTGCTGCAGCTTCAGGAGGCTTAATAAGAAATCGATGGGTACAAAGAAAACTTAGTGGATTTATCGCAAAAGAACTAAAAGTTAATTAACAAAGTCAAAGAGCTCAAAGATGTCATAAAAGAATAGAAATAAAACATATTTAAGATACAAGATATTGTGAAATAAGTAGTTTTAGATGGTAAAAAACAAGCTGCATAACCAACATTAGGATAATAAGCTGTAGAAGAAAAAGAATAGCTAGGGTAATCGAAAAGCTAATAGGAAAATGTATCGGTTATTGATTTTGTGCCACTTGAGGCTCCTCCTAGCAATTCTCAATTGCAAACGCCAAATAAATCAATTTCTTAAAGAAACAATTCAATACGGCCCTCTGTTGGAAGATAAAGCATCCTTAAAATGGGTAAAATATTGTGTATTAGCTGTTAATTTATTAATTTTGGTTAAATCATGTTGAACAGATAAATCAATAAGTAATTAGCTAGGGAAATCACCAGCAGTAAATGCAACACCTGCATTCAACAACACTGGGTCTTATCCTTCTGCGGCACTCATAAATAACAGTGGAGGAGGAGTTTCTATGTCAGGGAAGAAATTGAAAGTTGATAATATTCTCTCGATAATAGAAGATATGCATATCCTAGACACGAATTTTAATAGCAAAGAACAAAGCACCTACAGTTCAGATTCTGAAGAGTTCGACGATTACCTCTAAGTCAACGCCCCAATTCAAAAATCTACCATGAAAATCTCCCAGACAAA
>Ga0302271_10002280_pt1 | contig 17398 bp, 12 predicted proteins | sample III_Bog_N1_1_FD_198767 | JGI IMG/M metagenome (GOLD analysis project Ga0302271, IMG submission 198767) | Peat permafrost microbial communities from Stordalen Mire near Abisko, Sweden - III_Bog_N1_1 | ecosystem: Environmental > Terrestrial > Soil > Wetlands > Peat | place: Sweden: Abisko...
AGTCCTATGAATTTTCTGTTAAATCTGAAGATTAGCTGCTATCATCACTATCCTCTTCTTTTTTCTATGTTTTTGCCATTCATGCTCATTAAGATTGTGTATAGATAGTCACTTTCATTTATTTTAGTCATTCACTTGAATTTTTATGGGCTTAGTAGATAAGGCATATACTTTTCTTCAATAATTTCATATTTAAAACCTTAATTTATCAGACATTTCTATCTTACTGAACAATATTAGCTCTCATCTGTATTCTTTGAAATCAGAGTATACCAAAATGTATTATATTATCCATCATAAGTCTCTTTTGCTCTCATAATTCTTCCAAGACGTTAAACTTCTTACCTTCTACTTTTGAAATGAATAAGATTTGAATTCCAACATTTGCTTGAGGCAGATCAATGGCTGTATCACCTAAATCTTTAATGATAAATTATGGTTAACTATTAAAATAGATTAATTCTAAGTTATGGTTACCTACTCTTGAAAGGAAAATGGTATTAATTTGGTTAGAGACTTTAAAAAGATTAAATATTATCTTGCGCTCATCTTGGGAAACATCTCCGTAAATAACAGGATACTTCAATATCTTCTCATAATAGTTAATTATCATAGGGCGATCGCAAAACACAAGTATTTTATCTCCTCGCTCTTCATGCACTTTCATTTCTTAAATAGTTCCAGATACTCGGTATCCGTTGATGCAAGATACTTAAGCTTAGTTTGCTAATTTTCTTATAAATGAGTTTGTGAATATCTAATAATTATTATTACCGCAAGATGCGCAAACCCCTTTGATAAACAATTCGATTTACAATCTTAGCGCACTACAGAGTCACAGCAGCTCATGGCGTTTGGTTCACTTGCAAGACGTTTGCAGACTATGCATCTAAAACTATCCTCGATGACATGTTTTTCCATTTTTTAATATGATTCTTTATTTGTGTAAATATCTTTTATTTATTTTCGATCAGATTTTCACAAAAATATTAACAACTTTTTACAATCCTGAGAGATGCATTTCTTAATTGATTCACCAGCAATATTACATTCAAATAATATGATGTCAGGAAAGAAAAGAAAATACCTAGGATAAATAATAAAGTAATAACTTATGCTCCAAGGAAGCTATTAAGTTTTTTGATATTATATAAGCTAAATTGCTCATACTTGGAGATTGAGGGAAACAGACAGGGATTTCCTTTCATTAAACTAATAAACCCTATAAACTATTTCTTCTGTTAGTTTTGACATATTTGTCAATTATGGTTTATCATCACACTTACTTGTTTCGGACTGTTAAACTATTATGAATAGAACTTAAAATAGAAACAAACTCTGCAAAGATAAACATATTTATGCTATTATTTCTAACAACAAACATTTTCATGAGCGATGCAAAATCCAAGTAGCTGCATGTTTCATATATTCATCGATCTCCGGCTCCAGTGGAATTCCATGCCACATTTCTGGATTAAATACAATTTCTTTATCCAGCGATGGAGATTATTCAAGCATTTTATTAGCAATTTCTGGATCTATAAGACTTTCCTTGCCTCCTTGAAAAAGAAGGAAAGGCACTTGAAAATCTTTGTAAAGAATTTCAGCATCCATCATCTCACAGATAGTTCTGAGTGTTCCAGCTCGTAATCCTTATTTGTAGTGCAGCTCGTCCATTGAAAAGTATTCATCAATTACACTATTCCTCTAAGAAGCACTTCTAGCTCCTTTCGGACAAGTTACTCTCAATCTAGGGAATAGCATCATCTAGATGAGGTTCAAAATATGGAAGATATCCTTAAAGTCCTTCGCTTTTACCAAAGCCTTTGAAATCATAAGAATAGACTTCACGATGAAAAGTGATCGGCTATATGTGCCAGCAGATTTGAGTGCCAATTCATGCCATGCATAATTATGTAAACAAGTGTTAACCCTCAAAATAATCGAGGTGTCAACAGAGAAATTAGACTTTAATAATAGCTACAATAACCTTAGTAATTGTAATAATAGCAATAATATCTTCCTCCACCTCCTCAGGGAAACATGACCATGCGCTATGGAGGAAAACCTTATTGAAAGTGTTATTAAATGTGTGTATTATGTATTTTAATGAAAATGTTTAATATTTGAATTTGGATTGGAGTATCGTTTTTGAATTTGATAATAATAATAATAAATAAACTTTATTAAAATGTCAGGACAATACTTACTACAAATTAGACTCACATTACTACAGATGAAACAAGAATTACAACACTTGAAACTAAATTCTCTCTCCTTTGATAAAAATATATTAATTGTTTTATGTCTGATCGCTTAGATTTCTTAAATATCCTGATTAATTCCTTTCCGCTTTTGTCTTTGTTTAGCTAATGTATAATATTTAATAATACCGTATCTTATAATTATTATTAAAAACCTTAGCTTGATTGAATAGAATTAAAATTCAATATTGCTATAAAAATTTTGATTTATTTTTTGAACTTATTTACAAATTTTTATGAGTATTGCTTCATTATTTACCAATAAATGATAAAATTCCTGCAATTTTCAGCATCAGTAAATCGAGATGCAATGATAATAATTTCTTATTAATTTATTATTCTTCATGAATATATTCAATTCAGCTTGAAAAATCAAAGCTTAAACACAGAGGCTTTTTCAAAAATAATAGCTGTTCAAAATTTAAAAATACAAGATCAAAGGATATTATGGACTTAATTTACATATTCCTGAATCATTGGCATCATAGAGATGAGTTAATATATCTTTTGGTTGAGGGCATTGGCGTAAATGCGTAGATTACGCTTCAAATAGAGAAGAACAAACAGAAATTAGATGATATTTAGATATTCAGTTTGAGAGTCTCTCTGATTAGAAGGAATTCCCAAAAACTAATTATGATTCTATTAGCACTGAAGCAATTCGCAAAAACTTAATTAAAAACCAAGAAAAAAAACACATAAAACTCCTTTCAAAAAAACAATCTTCCTTCTCATCCCAATGAACGCATTGAAAGCATTTATTAACTCTCCAGTTGGTCCTAAGACCACTCATTTCTGGGGTCCTGTCATGAACGGAGGATTCGTTGTACAAGGCATCTATGACTGGAATAGACCTGGAGAAAAAATCTCTAAGAATATGCAATTTGTGCTGACAATTTACTCTTGCATGTTTATCAGATTCGCATGGATGGTCAAGCCAAGAAATTATCTTCTTGCTACCATGCATGTCACTAATGCTTTTGTGCAAGGAAGGCTGCTCGTGCGTAGACTCATGTTCGAAAGTAATCAAGCTAAAACTGCATGAAAAAAAGAGAGAGAAGATATTTATGAAATATGAGTAGATGTCTTTGTTTTGTGTTTTGTTTTTGTATGCATTTAAGAAAGCAAAAGAATTTTAAAGAGAGAGAGAGGAGAGAATTGGATTGCAAATTGCAATATTTTTTAAGATTATTTAGCATTACAAAATATGCTATTTCTTAAGTGATCTCCTTCAAAATCAATCTTCCAAAAGGTTGATAATTACTATGGATTACTCCACTCATACAAATCTTTTTGAAATGTTCCCATAAACTCTTTCATTTTTTGGAAGTTTAAATAATATTAAATTCTATCTTATTGAATCATAATTGTTTCTAGAACAAGATCAAGAGCTATTATGATTCTCACAACAGAATGAACCTTAGTCTTTTTTTATCTGCTTTAGCAAAACTCAATAGTAATGCATGCATTCATTAATTTTTAAAGTCTTCATAAATATCAATCATTAATGTTTGAAATTTGTTTTCAAGCTGAATTTAATTATTTTTTGATTTTGGAATCTCTTCTTTTCAAGATGCACTCTCAACAAAATAATAGATTTCATCATTTATCATTGAAGAAATATTAAAAAGACACTACAGACAAACAAGTAAACACATATTTGATCATTAAAACATCCCTCCTTCAATTGTATGCTCCTTGTAAAAGAATTAATAGACAAAACACTAAGTTTTAATTGAAATATTGCTTTTTAATGTTTTCATTTTTCAAGCTTCTCTATCTATGTCTTTCTCAGAGTGCTGTTTATGCAGGCTATTATTGTTCTTTCTTCTCCTACTCCGATGTATTTTCTTTGTCTTCTTCGATTTTAAGTTATTTTTGTCTTTCTTCTTCTTGGATTTAAAACATCCCTTGCTGTTGCTAATATTGCTATTATATTCCTAGCATTCTAAACAAATGATTTTCAACTGAAGCAGGAGGCTTTGTTGGTGTCGAAGCGTCCTTATCTTTATGAATACTTCTAAGAAGTATACTCGACATTCTCTTAACTAATCTACCAGAGAATTCTTCAACTTCTGGGATATTTTTGATGATATCTTTGAGTGCTTTTTCTTGTGCTTCCTCGAAGACTTCATTAGATCCAGCAGCGAAATCAAGTTCTGTGATGTGTCCATTTTCTAAGCTGTAAATCCATGCATTGATAGTGATTTCTTAACCTCTCTCCCAAGCTCTTTGCATAATTGTTGAATGACCGAGATTATACATCTACTACGCGATATTCAACTCACACAGTTTATCAACTTTCTTGCCGAAATCCTTGATTCTATCGAGTTCTTTCTTGTGTCGTAAGTAAATATCTCGAATATGCAGCAGCCAATTGTTAATCAATCCGAGTTTAGGATTCTCAATTGCAGCCATAACACCACCACATTGGTAATGCCCACAGATAATAATGTGCTTGACTTTCAGGACATCCACAGCGTATTGGACAACTGACAACGCGTTTAAATCTGTGTGGATGATTTGATTTGCGACGTTTCTATGAACGAAGACATCACCTGGGCCTAACCCAGTTAAGGTCTCAGCAGGGACTCTACTGTCAGAGCAACCTATCCAAAGGTATTTTGGGGATTAGCAATGGGAAAGCTCCTTGAAGAATCCAGGATCTTCTTGTTTCATTTTTTTCGCCCATTCTTTGTTGTATTTCAACAAGTCATCAATATTGCATGGGCCATCATCGACTGGATCAGGGTGATGAGAATGTGAAGAAGCTTGAGCCTGTGGTTCTTACTTTTTAGCTGTTGGGGCTGTGTGGTCCATCTTAGATTTCTCCTGTAATGTATCTTATTTTTTGTTTGAGTTTTTTAATTATTATTTGTCGGATTAATTTGATTTTCTTTTTGAAAAAGAAGATCAATTTGAATGGGATTTTTAGACGTCAAAAATGCGCAATTTATAATTCGAAGAGCATCCCTCGTAACAATGCGTGTTTTCGCATATCTTTTCGTTAATTTAGGATCTCATTACCCTTCAGGCTTAATTTATGCTTTTAGCTTTTTCTATTCCATAATTATTTCTCTAGAAAAATAGCCACTTCCTTACTTCACGAGATGTAATTCACCCATTCTAAGTAATAAATGGTTTGAAATGAAAAGTAAGAAGAACATACTGGCTCTAAAACAGATTTCAGCTTAAAAAAATAATAAATACTTCTCATATTTTCACTGATTCTGCATGACTAAAGGTATATTTCTGTAAGAATCTGCAATAAAAATTTAGCGAAATAATAAATTCAATTCAGAAACGCATAAAACTGCTTGATTTCGGTCCTCAAATTGAAATAACTTCTTATTGAAAATGGAAGAAAAGAGGTTTTCTAGCATCCTAAACTTAAATAATTTCAAGATTTTTCAAGACCAAAATAGTCTCCTCTCCCTTTTTTCTTTATATCTATGCAATTTGCTTAGAGAAATATCAGTTTATTTACCCAAACTAGCAAGTTATTTCTTAAGACCTCAAAAAGCAACATCTTTCATAAAGATTTTTCTATTCTCCCCACAATAATCTCAGCTATTTCAAACCTATCTCTTACCTTCTGAACGATTAGTAATAGCTAATTAGAATCACAAGTGTCATTGAATAACGAAACGTCAAATTTATTGATGTAATGTTAAATTGTCCCCAAAATGGAAACATAAAGAGGTAGAATTATTTGAGCTTTTCTTGGAAAACTATTATCACCAGCAGTGATTGAGAAAATAATTACATCAGGCGAACTCTTGACTACAGATTTCAATCCTTCTGTTATTCCATTATTGAGATAAATTGTAACTTCAAGCAGTGAAAAACTACAAAAAACTATTTATTTTTTGAGTTAAGCAAAATTAGTGTAAATTAGGCTGCTTGGAAGGATATTTTGATTTTATAAAAGTCTAAGGAGGTGGGGGGGGGACAAGGAAAGAAGGCTATTGGAAAAAACTATTATCATAAATAAGTCTGTCAATAATTAATTTTCATTTAATTTTAAACCTCATAATATTCAAAGATTTATTGAAAAATCTACTAGAAAGATATTTTTTGAGAAAACTCCTATTGATTCAAAACAAGCACATAAAAATATAAAAAACAAGCAGTTTCTTGCATATCTTGCATAACATCAATAATATTAAACCAAATTGTAAAATTTCTTTCTGAAAATTCTCTCAAAGTGTCATCCTCTTTGCTGCAGAATTAGGGAGATCTAATCTAAGACTTTCCAATGGTTTATAATGGAAAAGCTTAGAAGATTCCTCTGCTTTTGCTGAATAGAGTGTGTATGTATGCTCCAATTGAATCTAAGTCATTTAGTAGTTTGTGATGATCAGCCTATCATGTGCTCCATATGATGTACTAGCAACTTTCAAGTCATATCCAAAAACAGTACTTCCTGAATTGAATCTCAATCTCACAGTATCTTATTACATAACATACTCCCCAATGTGATTTCCATTCTCCTATCCAGGCAATCCCATAGCTACAAGTTAATCCTGTTCGCCTTCATGATTTTCGAATGACTAAATACTCAGTTTCTTGGAAATCACATCTGGCTTGATTTTTTTATTTAAGAGTAAAAACAAGAATCTTCCATCAGGCAAGAATCTGAAGTATCTGTAGTAAGTCACTTCGATTAATGGAGTGAACAGATGATTTAGACTCTTTTCCCCGATTTTTGTATATCTCTCTTTCAGCACATAGTAACCTCCAAAATGAACTCGAGGAGCTTCCATCATCATTCTGAAATAATTCTCAAATTACTTGAAATATTTCTTAGGTGTCTTGTAGTGCTCCTAGAGAGGTTTTTCGATTAAAGCGCAACCCCAAGCGACTTTTCGGACATCTCTAGCGATAAGCGCTCTCATTTCAGGAGAGAAATGTTCTGGTTTATCAGCAACACAATCTTCAAGAGACCAAAAGACTGTATGGAGTGGCAAAGGAGGTAACTCGTTGTATAAAACAAGGCAGAAAGGTTTAAATATAAAGATTGCTTTGTCGCTGAAAATCAACTAACGGAAATAGCGACTAGTTAAAGAAAACGACACCAGAGAGCGGCAATCCAAGTAGACTAATATGTCTAAGATGAAACCCTCACTGATTTTTGTTATGACACCTGGTTCGATGTGTTTTTAGGCTTCTTCTTCAGCCAACCGAGCGCGTTCAGCTGCTTCCCGAATTCTCTCTTCTTCTTTTTGAGCTAGCTCCCATGATTTTAGCTCATCCTAAATTCAAAAAAAACATTAGTTTATTTAAATTAATAACAACCCACACACACACCCTCAACCCAAACAAATTTCTTTACCTTATGTGAGTTCAATATCTCGTTGACATACCCATGTGCTACTTTCCTGTAGCTCACAATATCCTTGAGCAGCTTCTTAATATGGCCCCGTTTTGTATTATTAACCACCAATTACGTTTAGAACAGATGGTAATCACAGAATTCATAAATCATCCATAACTCATGTTTCGGTAAATCAGGAGCCGATTCCTGTAGTCTCTTGAAACCTTTATGTACCTCTTTTTCTTCCTCAGTCTTTTTATCTTTCTTGTTAAGCGCCTCCATTTGATTTGATGTTTTATTATGAACAATCTCTTTGATTTGATTGAGTTGTTTTAGTTTAGTTTTTTTTGAATAATAACTCTTAATTTCTTGTGTATTTTGACAAAATCAAATAATTAATCTTCCCTTGTATGCTCTAAAACAGCTTCCTTTTTGTTTATAATAATTCTTTCAAGAGTGTGTCTGTCTGATTAATTCTGATGTTGGCAATAATTAATCAGCAAAAAACACTCCCTTAAAAATTGCAGACACAGAATAAAGATTTTAAGAGTTGTTATGAATTCACAAATATCATATCTTTTTAATGGACTAAATAATGTGTGTTTCATTGTGTTTTGGTTCAACAATTATTTGCTTTTCTATTCATTTTCTAAAAAACACTTCCCTTTTTTGTTCTACTGGCCTTATTTGTGTCATCACTTTCTCCCCTCTCAGAAGAACCTTCAATTTGTTTCATAGATCATAAGTCATCCCTTTTTCTTCATAAATTCTCTTAAGATATCCAGAATATTTGGCTTGAAGTTCGACATCATTGTTCACAGAGATATTTAAATCATTCACCTTCCCATCATGAATACTGTACACCCATCCATGGACATAAACTTTTTATTCTCTGTCCCATGCGTTCTACAGGATCGTTGAGTTCCCCAGATTAAACACTTATTCAGCAACGTTCAATTCTGTGAGCCTGTCAGCTCGTTGGGCTTCGTCAAATTTATCCAAGTACTTTCGATGCCTAGTGTAGATGTCTCTAATGTGGAGTATCCAATTATTGATTAGGCCAAGTTTGGGATTAGTCATAGCAGCATGGATACCTCCACATTTCTCGTGTCCGCAGACTATGATGTGCTTCACTTTGAGCACATCTACAGCATACTGGACAACTGAGAGGGCATTTAGATCTGTGTGGATTATTTAGTTTGCTACGTTTCTATGCACAAAGAGTTCACCTGGGTATGTCCCAGTTAAACGCTCAGCTGGGACACGACTATCAGAGCAACCTATCCAAAGGTAAGTTGGATGCTAAGCCTTTACGAGATGCTCAAAATATCCAGGATCTTCAACGATCATCTTAGCTGACCAATTGCGATTGTTTTGGATAAGTCTCTCAATGTCTTTGTAGCGGAATGAAGAAGTTGAAGATTAGTCTTTCAAAGAGATAGACGAACGAAGGAAACCGGCTAGAGATTTGTGATGTCTCATTTCAAGAGGAAGAGGAGAAGATGGTTGAAGATTATTATTGTTTTTATTTGATAAAAATAGGATTTATTTGAATATTGTTGTTTTGTTTCAAGATTGATATGTTTTTGTTCAGAGGAATTAATTTAGCTTTTCAAAATCAATATTTCAAGCATCAACAGACAAGATCCTTACAATAGTCAAAGTAAGGAGGAGATCTTTTAATAAAAAGAACAATCTTTCAGTCAGAGAGAATTACAGTTGCTTGTGTAATATGAAAAATGAGAAGAAAAGAAGACCATCAAATTTATTTTTGGTAAATCAAAATGAAAAGATTGTAAGTAAATTCAGCAAACAAAAATAAAAAGTTGATTTTTGTAATGTTTGACAAAAGAAGCAAGCACATGAACTTTTTTATTTTATGAGAAAATCAAATGAATAAAATGTATGTCTAAAAAATTAGTTTGTTTTTGTCATATTGAGAAGTAGTTAAAAAGAACATTTGAATTATTGAGTTCCTGCGAATCCTTTGGGAGCTTGACGCAGAAATGAAGTGAAACTATCATGGTTATCAAGGCATTTGATCAGTGATTTTTATTTGAGTGCAAATAAAATCTAGTGAATAAAGTCTTAGATATTGCATTAATACAACGTTTGAAGTTACAAGAAAAAACCACACACTACGAATCTTCTACAGACAAATAAGTACGCATCAATGAACAGATCTGTAAGCATGTTAGTTTGATGAGGTTCTCCATGTCTTTCTTGGAAAGCTTCTGGTATTGATATGTTATTTTTATTTATTCTTCTATTGAAATCTAGGGTTTATCTCCAAATGGCTCTACAAAATATGATTCCTATCAGAAGGACGTATTGATATCTACCCTCCAAGCTTAGATCTTCGAAATGAAATAAAACGAGAAAGACTTCCAAGAGCTCAATAGACACTTGAAAAACTTAGAACATCGCTACTCATTGCTCTCAGAAGAAAAAGTCATTTAAATTCCTTCCTTTATTAAGCGATCATGCATAATAATGATCTTTTGAATAGGCTCGTAATGAGATTGAAGCTCGGAATAAGCAAGGCGCTTAGACTAAGAGTATTTCTGTTTACAAAAATGATGTGGAAATGCTAAAATCGAATTTAACTGACAAACATATCGAACTCTAAGAACTCAGAGCAGAAAACGTTGCAATTAAAGAAATCTCAGATCGACGATAACTCGATATCTAAAGATATAAAAGTGAATTGCAGCATAACTCAGAGCAACTATAGCAAGTAAGTTCAGACCGAAATGTACTCGAATAGGAAGTCAATTAACTAAAAGTCGACAAGAAACGACTTCTGAATGAAATCGATCAGCTTTCTGGTACATGTGAGACCCTCATTGCAAAGAACTCTTAGCAGGAGAAGCTCATCAAAGAATTAGACTCCGAGCGAGAACTACTTGAAAATGACAAGAATAGCCTTTTCAATTAAATAGATCAAGTAATTAAGAAACATAATGAGTTTTAAAAATTGAATTGATTGTGAATTTAATCAGTTGTAAGGGGAATTGTAGAACAGCCATGAGAGCATTCGTTTCCATAAACTGTAGTTGAGTGACAAGGAACTCCAGGAGAATTAGTTGAAAAGTGAAATGGATGACTTAGTGAGTTAAAATGAGAAATAGTCTAATGAGAACAGCTCTTTATAGAGACAATTAAATCAAGAATCAGCTAAGAACCTTGATAGCAATGCGAAAATACTATCACTTGAATCAGCACTCAAGTAAAAAGACTTTAGAATAAAAGAAGAAAAATGATAGAAATAGCTTGAATTTAGGAAATATTTTGAAGACTTTGAAATAATTGATTTTGTTTTCCTGTTTTGTAACAGAACTAAGCAGTAGTTCATAGAGGAATTGAAGAACGACTTCGAGAAACTTAATGGTATCTACCAAGAGCGAAATGAAGACAATAACTAACTCACATTAGAACTAGACACCTTCAAAAAATCTTATGAAGGACTATTAGCTCAAAATCAAAAAGTAAAATAGCACAATTTGTCATAAAAAAAGCAGAAAAAATCATATTTTTTTTAATTTTGCTTTAAAGCTACTCTTGGAGCTGGAGAGCATACAAGAATAGGATGAGCGTGTAAGATCCATGCTCAATAGACGGACAATCGTCAGGGAATTAAGACTAAAACATGAAAATTTCTTAAGATCTTCTCAGTAACAACAATAAAACAGTGAATCCGCGTATGTACGCTCAGATGAATGAACTTGCAATTGAAAATCATAAAGAATAAGAGATACCCATTGATTGTTATGTTTTATTTTTATTTAGAAATTCCTTAAAATGTAATTAAAAACAGATATTTCTAAAAGAACTTTGCTTAAAAATTATTACAATTTTTGAATTGGTACCGTGTAATGCAAGTAAATCAAGATTGTAAGGCGGAAAAAAATAATAATTAAAAAAGATTATTGCGGTTGTTTAAAGATCACACACTTTTTTGATTAATTTTTCTTGTTGCTTGTGATACTTTTTTTATTGTTGACATGAGCAAGAGCAAAAAGGAATTCCTCAAAGATGCAGAGAAGATCTCAAAAGACATTTTATCTTTGAGTAAAAAAGCTACTCAAAAGAAAATCTTCTTCCTGAATAAAAATGAAAAACACTCTCATTCAATCAGTCATTCCAGCCAAAAATCCAACGATTAATTGGAGTAATATCAGCAGATCCAACCGTAAGTCCCATGGACAATCGAGTAGGAAGAGTATGACGATGTGATAGCAGAATGGCAAGAATTCTACATTGATTTTAAGGCATTCCGAGAGATTTCAGATATTTAACTAGCAATTGGACTACTCAGGGAGGATCTTCATAAGACAAGTTTATTTTTCCATTTTGTGATTAGAACAGTTGCAATTAAATGGGCATCTGCGAAATTATCTAATACTTCCATGGATCCAATGAATATTGATATTATTAAGCATGAAATAGAGTGCGTGAGGGCATTCCATCATTTCCATTAGTCACTTTTTACAAAAGTGTTCCCATAAGAAATGCCAGATATCAACAATGCACTTCAAACAGATATGTAAAGAAAATAGAAACACTATCTGATTTATTGCATTTTTGTCATATGATTTGACACTACTTTTTCCGCTTTTAAGTGACGAATTGATGGAGAGAAGTTGGAAGGCCATAGAGACATTAGAAGTAGTATTCTAAAGCACATCAGAATCAATTTTCGTGGGTGACAAAATTGCTTCCCTCGAAGAAGAGAAACTCTGGAAGCTCAGCGAAAAAGATGCATTTATCTAAGAAAGAGAAAAATATGTTCTCTCTACAAGCCTCCTTCGAGCGGAGAACAAAAAATACACCTCCATTAGTTGCTGCTTTTTGCTGATCATCCCTATTGTTGTGAGCTACAATTTAGAAATCGGTGGCATGTAAGTAAGCGACATCCCATTCTACAGAGCGTTTTTTATACTTTCATTCTATTTGAGCTGCTTAAGCATGTGCTTATGGATATGGTCAGCGTATAAAATCAATTATAAACTAATCCTAGAGACCCCTTATTAAAAAGCTAAGCCGGTTTTCTGGACAAGCATAGGGAATCTTCTGATGGTGGTTGGAAGTCTTTATGCGTTATATGACCCAACTTTTCTTAGTAAACACACTACGAGATGTATGTTAGTGGTTGTTGTTGTGGCATTGATGGTATTTGGATATGCTTTTCTTTTTAAAAAGTTAGCTAAAATGATTCGTGATTTGTCTCGAGGAGTAGCTGAATTTAGATCCACATTTCTTATTGATTAAATCAACTCGCTTTCTCTTGCATTCTCTGATTTCGAGTACTCCATTTGCTATCATATTCTATTACAATCAGAGCACTACTGTAAGATCTCAGCACTTTGATCTTTGTTAAAAAGGATTTAATATTTTGCATTTTTGTTGTTTTTCTAGGTATGGACAGTAAGCGTCTAACGAGAGGGTTTCTGCTAGCTGCATGCCCTTATTTCCTGAGATTAACAGCAACAATGATTCAAATCTTCACTAAACACTCACAGTTACCAATTTACAAGCGTCCAGCTTTGGTTAATGCATCAAAGTATATGCTGGTAATTCTAGCAATGTGGATGAAATACTAGAAGCATTTCAACCCATCACTGGAGATAGCATGGCTAGTTGTTTAAGTATCTGCATCACTGTTTAATCTTCACTGGGATACGACACACGATTGGGGACTGACTTTTAGAATCCACAATGAAAACAAATAGATTTTTAAGAAAAAATGGGTGTATTATCTAGGTTTTATCATGAATCTTTTCTTGAGATTCTTTTGGTTCCTCAGCTCAAATACCTTCTGCAAACGAATCTTTCTCCTTGATAGACTCGATGGATATGAGCTCGCTGGTTTATCTAGCATGTGCGAGGTTCTGCGAAGAAATATTTGGAATATCTTCACACTCGAATATCACTAAATAAAAATCAATGAGGAAAATTTTGTTGTTTTCAATATGGAAACTGTGAAGCTCGTCAGTGAAGAGAAGATCCTCACATCGGATAATGCAGAAGCCAAGAAGATTCTTGTGGAGATTGCAAGTATCACAAAGAAAGTCACCAAAAAAGAAGTCAAAGATTATGCAAAATTAGTCAAAGATCACTTAAAATAAGCGATATTCGGAAAGAAGGAAATAGATGATGGTGATAACAAAAATGCAATAAGTACAATAAGGGAACCCAAAAGTACAAAAAATAGCTAAAATATCACTAACAGAACAAATGTGAACTAGATTATAACCACAAAAAGCTCTTTCTATAATGAGAAGAAAAAATAAACTAAGAAATAGCAATGAAATTTAGAATGAACAAAATTTTTTAATCATAATCTGTTTATAATTTCTCCCTTCAAGTTCTTCATAAGCAAACCATCCATTATTATTAAATCCAAGTGCTTCTGTCTATTATGTGTTCAGAAAACAATGTTATCAGAGAAAAACTACTGTCTTTTATTTGAAAATGAAAAAAGTTAAAAAATCTTCATTATTATTTATTTCCATAATGAATCCATTTTAGTACTTGCAATCTTGCCATTGCCACTGAATGTTATCATTAAGCTATCGCAGTTTATTAAATTGCTTTGAACTAATTTAACAAAGAGAGAGATTAATCGAAGGAGATAACTAATATTGTTATTATTATTATTTTTCGAAATATACGAGCTTCTTCTTAAAACGGGAAAATATGCGTAAGTGGCTTGAAAAAGGCAAATAACTGCTGAAACGGTTAGAAGATGACTTCGACAGTAAAAAAGAAACTAAAAAGGATCCAAACAGTGGGAGAAACAGCAAAACTAGCAACACAAGTGATCCAATTAGCTGTGGGAGTGGTAGCACCCATGAAGAAGACAGTGCTACATAATCAATGATGAGCAGAAGCTTAGAGGATGAGAAGTTACATGAAATCGGTTAGTTGCTGCTAAGTTCAGTTTCGCTTAGTGAACCCTAAGCTGATATACTGAGATTTTCACCTTTTTTTAAAGCTCAACCAACATATAACTCTGTTAATGCCTAACTGCGGAAATGTGCCCATGAAATTGACTTTGCATCGCCATCACTGCAGTAGCTACTTAGTCCTGTATGTGAATAGCAATTCACAGAGAAAAACCCACCTCTTGTTCTCATTGGAGTCGTCGGATTTCACCATAAGCTCGGGTCTATTGTGGAATTTAACTATCCAGAGACAATGCCAAGTTTCACAGGTTAATCATAGCAGTCCATTAAAGATTCCTTACCGAATTACTGCATGCCTGATGCGATTCACAATAAGAATGAAGACTATGTGTATTTTACACTTAACATGGAATTAGAGAAAGATTGGATTTGCGAAAAATAAGAAACAGAAGGGGGGAAAGGAGAAGATAAAGAATCAAAGGATATCAATTCATATGATAAAAAAAAGGTCATGCTCTTTGGAGTCTCTTACTTCAAGCAAGTTAAGGTAAATCATTCAATTTTTAATCCTTCTGCAAGTACTTTCATTGACAATATTTTCAATTTCTGTTTGTAATTCAGGTATCTGACACGATGCGCTCTAAAAACACCTCCTTAACTCGTAGTCACATGCAAAAATCTGTCTTTGTACTCAGTTCCGTCCCTTTACAAGGGTATATCATGGGAAGACTAGAACCAACTACAAAAGCATATTTCGATTAAGAAGATCTCAACGATTGTGATATCTTGAAATGTGCATTTGAAGGCATGAACCAAGCACTGATTAACAATAAAACTATCCAAGAAAGTGAGATCTACATAGGCACATCCCTCAAAACGAGCATTTTTTTCTTCAAGGAGAAGACCCTTGCAATTCTGAAGGCGTTGATGCTTGGGAAGAAAATCCTAGTTTATTCGTTGCATAGCTGCGCGACTAGTAATTTCCTAACTAGTCTCTTAAGTCTAATCCCAGGGTTAGCTTTTTTTAAGTTCAAAAGTAGAATCATCGATGCAATTCAAGCAGGCTTAAATGAATATGGTCTCCCACTTAGGCTATTCAGTGAGGAATGTCCGCTAGTCATGTAAGCTACGATTCAAGATCTAGATAAGATTCAGAACTACAAAGGATATCTCCTAGCTACAACAAATCAGCTGTTAAAGCAACACAAGAAGACTTCTCCTGATGTGATAGTTGATCTCGATGCTAATACTATTATTATCACCAATGATAACACGAAAAACGCAATTGCTCTCAATGCAGATGAGAAAAAGTTCATGGAATTTATTAATAAAACTGTGAATAAAACCATCACAGAAACGGATAAAAATTGGAAGAACATGGAGTATTCCTAGAACAGTAGTAGTTCATTTATTGGAAGCAACGATTGGATAAGATAGTAGTTTTCGCACTATCTAGTGACCTTATTGTCTGAAATAGAACTAGTGAAGAAGAGATACAGGGAGTTTGGAGAGGAGATAAGTAGAAAATTGGAATTAAAGAAAAAACATGATCATGGAATTAATTCGAAGAAAAACAAAGAACAATAATAGACATCTAAGGGTCTACAGCAGACTAATTCTGAGGAATAGTAAGGGCATTTGGAATCTTAAGAATAAGTGTAATCTGATGGTAAGAATGCTGAGGAGGGTATTCATAATTCACACTAAAAAGAACATAAAGAATAGATTGGAAATTAAACTTAAAAATCTTCAAAGTTAGATTCTTAATCTGATGCAGCTAAAGCGTCTAATGAAGAGTAACTGCTCAATGAGTTATTCGATGATTTAACTAATTTCGATTCAGATTCTGATGATGATTCGTCTCAAGAATCTTCAAGTTACCAAAATAAATCACGATCAAAATCTGACACAAAGTTTGTTAGGCTTTCTCAGTTGGATGGAGATGCACTCATGGGAATCGGGTTTGAGTAGCAAGTTGATAGGACATAGCAGCTATTCAAGCAACGCAAATCGCAACTGAAAATCAGCTACGCAGCTCTTAAAAAATATAATCTTAAATTCCTCAAAGAATTTTTCTTGACAAATACCTACAAATATTGGCTTGACCATCATGATGAATCAATTGCATTACGATCAGTGAATTCTACTGAAATCAACAATAGAGCAAGTTTATCACTTGAAACGGGTGCAATTTACTTTGGAACTATCCAAGCTGGTGAAAGACATGGAAAAGGTTAGACAAAACAAAATAATATTTTATTTCTTTATTTTACTGATTTTTTGTCTTCATCAGGTACCACCTACGATCCAATAGTAGGAAGAGTAGAACAATGTGAAAGCTACCAGAATGACTAAAAGAATGGCCATACTACCATTCTATCCACATCTAAAGAAGACTACTTCTTTGAAGGGGAATACATCAGTGATATGCGATAAGGATTTGGAAATCTTGTTACGGGTAAAAAGAAATATTCTGGATATTTCGTGAATGACAAGCAAAGTGGACAAGGAAGTCTTGTGGATAAAGATGGCAGTGTGTACGAAGGGGATTTCTCTAATAATTGTAAGGATGGCATGGGAAAATGGCGCAGTGGAGATAATTCCATCACGTATGTAGGGTAATTTAGAGAAGATGAGTTTGAAGGAAAAGGATAATTAGTAAGTAGTAACGGTGATGTCTACTGTGGAGAATTCAAGAGGGGTAAGAAGCACGGGCAAGGCGAGTTGATGACGAGTTTATTTACGTATAACGGAGAGCTAAAATAAGATAAACTGCATGGGCAGGGAATCTATAAAAACTTGGAAACAAATGATATTTTCTAAGGCGAATTCTTGGATGGGGAGCTGGATTCAACTTAGCCTTGCATTATCAAATATAGCAATGGAGATGTATATAGCGGACCGATTAA
>Ga0302271_10002281_pt1 | contig 17383 bp, 9 predicted proteins | sample III_Bog_N1_1_FD_198767 | JGI IMG/M metagenome (GOLD analysis project Ga0302271, IMG submission 198767) | Peat permafrost microbial communities from Stordalen Mire near Abisko, Sweden - III_Bog_N1_1 | ecosystem: Environmental > Terrestrial > Soil > Wetlands > Peat | place: Sweden: Abisko...
GAAACCAGGCAGCAATACGCACACAAGACATGTGAGTATTCTAACAGGCAGTGAAGATACATTGTCTAGCAGCCCTTTAAAGTAGTAAAAACAACCACAACCACAACAATAACAACAACAACAACAACAACAATCATTTGAAGAACATAGTCTTTCTCCATTCAAAATAAAACTAAAAAGTGCAGCTTAAGCGATTAACTAAATCTCATTAGGATCTCGTGATATTTCAACTCCAGCTACATATTATAATCAAAACTAATCTACTTAGCCTCCTTCTTCTCAAGGTGGTAGGGCTAGCTCGTTTATCATGAATTTCAAATCAACACATAATACTAGCAATACTTTCAAGAGATAACAATCTATTGAGGACAGTTCAGAATGCAGTCCTCTGATTCCTTTTCCTTCTTCGTCTCTTCGTCAATCAAACAATTCTTAGCAAACTCATCATTTAACCGCTTCTGGGTATTTTCAAAGTATTGAACAAGATTACAGACCTAAAACATAATCTAAAACAAATAATCTTGCGAAACACATCGAAGTTAGATAGAGACCACAGACTGGAGCTAATATCACCAAGATCAATAGCAGAAGAAGTAATCAAGGTGAGAGCATGAAGAAATTTAAGTAGTTAAATATTAGCCAACCCCAGGTGTCTGATTCGTAAAATGAAAATAAATCAATTATTGAAGTTCCATAAAAACGACCTATGACTTCTTCAAGCACAGGCCATTTTTAAAAGACTCTGCAATAAGGGCATAAGAAGAAGAGTGTGAATATTGCATCTTCGCTATTTGAAGATAAAAAACTTCTTGATGTATTTCAGCAGCAAATGCAAAAAACAGTCGATAAACTTTAATCATAGTAGTCTCAAGCATCTACGAAAAATTGCTTTTTTGCACCTACTCCACCTGCTATTTCGACATTCACAAATTTTCCATTTTAAATATCAGTCAAACCTGATCCTCAGCAAGGTTAAGTTTCGTAAAGTAATCTTAATGTAGGATTGACTAACTTTTCAGGAACAAATAATAACAATAACAACAACAATCTCGGAAATAATTTATCTAGTCTTCCAACTTCAGTGATGCCTTCAAGCACAAACCTCATGGATTTTGGGAGGAATTGCATCCGGATAATCTCAGAAATCGAAACTGAAATGAGGAACGAGCAGAAGGAGTTTGTGCTGCATCTCATGTAACCTGAATAACGTCAGACTCTGTACGTTTCGGCATTCTAAAAAATTGAAAAACTCCTTGAAACGAAGGATCTTGTGATTCTTGTTTAGAATCTATTATTCTTAGCACACGTTACAGCTTTAGTTGAAGACTTTGATAAGGCTTCATTTTTTCTTCTTCAATCGAAAATCATTTCAGACATGAGCAGAAGAATCTCACATTTGAAGCCATAAATCTTCATATAATTTGGTGATCTTTGTATTAAAACGGGTAGATACACATAAGCACTTTCGTTTTTCAAGAAAGCTCTGTAGTATGCTTGGTTCTATAACTAAAACGAAACGGAAGTGATGATCTTTGAGAAGCTTGGGATAACTTATTTCTACTTGCAAGATGTGAAGTTAAGTGATTTCTATCATACTAGATTTATATCTTCTCTGAATGAGTTTCCCGATTCGCATCATAGGAATATTTCATAAGAAAACATTGCAGAGTATAACTTAAAGGTAATCAATAAAGCTAATATCATAGAAGAGAGAGGCTATTTATCTTAATTTAATCTTTTTTACCAATTGATAAGATGAATACTTACTGAATTGTTCTTTTTGTTTATTTTCTCAATTATTTCAAAAGCTAGAGTACAATTTGAATTAGATAACTCCTATTCTAATGGTGCACTTACAACTTCCAGTTCAGTATTCCGTCGATAAGATCCAGCACAACATGAGAGAATCTTTTCTAAAATAAGAAATGACTAAAAAAAAGAGAGGTTCCAATGTCGATGAAAAGCTCATTAGCTTATTCAAAGAAAGCCAACAAGAAGTCGAAAATTTCATGCAAAGCCGCATGAAGGTTTTTTAAATCGCCCACACAGCTAAAATAATCGATTAACTCATGGGAGACAGAGAATTTGTTTTCTAAATTGACACTCCAACATTCTTCGCTCATCCTGAAAAAGAAGATGGTGAAGACGACGGCATCCCAAACGAAGTAGCCGCATGTCAACGAGACTTTTCTCACAAAAAAACTGACGTGCTGATTCATCACAGCATGCAAGTTTTTACGACTCAAGATTCTCGAAAAAAGAAAAAAGAATGGGTAGCTCCGATTATGAAAAAAACTGCATATGACATGAGCAAGTTTGGGCCTATGTCTGACCCTCGTCCGAGTTAACGAGTCTTCGAAGATACCACAAAATATAAACTCTCTTTGGATAAGAAAATTGAAATCTTATCGAAATAGAAAATTGACTACAGTAAAATAATGGAGAAAGTGAATTACATCGTCAGCAACAATTCTAAATTTCACGAAATATTGCATCAAAGAGTTAGGGTCTCACATATTTCTCCTAACCGATTCGATCCTTTTAAATACAATACCCCGTATTGCACTGTGAATTAAATAAACAGAGCCTATAATGCGTTTTTATAGAAATTGCAGAAATTCAAAGATAGAAAAAATAAAGATATGCCATGAGATAATTCCAAAGGGGAGGTGTGCCTGTCAATTAATTTTAATTAGACCATCTCCTCCGCAGATTCTTAGAAAGGCTTCACATTTACATTAGATCAAATTAAACTGTAAAAAATATGTGAGTTATATGATAAAATCAAGAAATTAAATTTTAGATCCTCTCTTATTTTTCATATTTTCTTATGCATTTAGAAGAAACCTAATATCGTCTGCTTTATTTGTTTTGAGGACAAACATGTGAAACAAATTCCAAATAGATAGCTAGGGTTATGTAATGAAAACAACATGAAATTATCTTTGATTGATTTAAATCTCCGAGATAAAATAATGAATCAATTTATTTCTGTCTTTTTAATGCTAGGATATTTTCATTTTCTATGAAGAGCAGCTAGTCTTGTATCCTTGTTAAGCTTTGTGTCCATTTCTTCGTATTTCTATAACGCCATAGATTCGAAACGGAGTGCACGTTGTTCGAGAATATCGATTTTAAAGTTGATATCTCTGATTTCTTCTTCCTATTTCGGATCGATTTCTTGTTTCTTTGCAACTTATGTTTCTTTCTGCTCTAAAAGCTACCGTTGTTCTTCGAGTCTTCTTTGGATGATTTCGGCACGAGACAGTAATCTTTCTTTGAGTTTCTGCATGACTTCGTTCTTAATTTCCATAGCAACTTGAGGATTTATTTCCCTCTCGCCTTGGAGTTTTCTTTTTTCCAAATAAGGGAAGAGATAATCACTAGCAGCTGCATCTTTCGACAGATCGTCGTCGTTTTTCTTAGAGGATTCTTTGAATTTATCCCTAGCCTTATCGTAGAGAGTCTTTTCAAGCTTAATCTCACCCTGGAAAAACAAACATTAGTAAAATCAAACACTGACAAATCAATAAGTTCTTGATTTTTTTTCAATTTCTGCATTTTTGATAATACCCAACTTTTACAAACACAATTAGAAATATCCCAAATCATTATCATTCCCCAATACCTCTCGGATGGTCTTTTCGTCATCTCTGGCAATTTTTTCTTGTTGCTTCAGCTAATTAAGGCAATCCTTCTCGAGATTAACCATTTTGGTATTTTCAAGTTGGACTAAAGGATCATCGATTTTGTTGTCCCCACCTGGCTCGTTGAGTTTAGCAAATCCATGCATGCTGTCTCTGGGGTAGATTTTGATGATAGGCGTGATTTCCCCGTCGTTCATATGGTAGTACACAATAACCTGAGATACAAAAGTGAAATAAAAAATGTCCTGTTTAATCCAACTTTTAGTGTTACTTTATCCTTGATCAAATCAATAACCATCTTTTGGATTTGATCATTTGCTGGGTAATGAGGATTCTTTTCAAATTTTTGAGTCATTTTTGTTATCAGGACATCTCCAACATGATTATCCTAAAACACCTTGTCGTTATTTTAGCTGCTCGCTGTCCTCTTTGCGTCGAATCTAAAAATGAAAAGAATGATTTATTTTGAAGGGAACATTTTTCAGTTACCTTATGGAGCGATAAATAATTTTGTCATCACGATTTTAGTAGAACATCATTGTTTTCTCTCCAATCTGTTCGACTCTCTCAATGAGCCCATCATGATTTCTGTTGGGGAAATACTTGATAATCTTGAGATGTCTATCAATTTAAATTATCTATCTCCACTGTTAAAGCGCCTAAGGGATAGCTTTGTTTTCATATTTCTAAGGTTCATACTCTTCGATAGTCTTGAACTCAAAGGGATATCTTCTCCTGATAGAGAGCTTGTCACTGCGATATTTGTAGAAGTACCGATATTCTCTCACTTTTATTTTCTTGTAATCTTGGTAAATCACCAACTTCTGCACAAGACCATCTGGTTGAGTGTAAGGAGCATACGTATCTACCTTTACTTTATTGAAGTAAATCGTTCCCTCACCAAGAGGAGTGCCCATTAGGAATTTTTCTTTGTCAATGTAGATCTTTGGTGGCCATGCTGGAGGCATATCAAGCAGTTGAGCAATATCTTGCAATTGATCTTATTCTGGATCATGTTATTGCTGTTTCTAGGCTGCATCTTCAATTTCACCGTTGCCTTCTTCTTCGCCAACATTTGCTAAAAGAAAAATAATTAAATAAAAGATAAGTTTTCAGATTATTTGATTATTGTAAAGGATATTAAGCATACTTTTTGCGAAAACAAGTGTATCTAGCATGACATATTCCCAGCTCAAAGAAGAGTCCATCTCGTCAAAGTTCAGATCCTTCACTTCGCATTCTGGTTTCATGTTGATCCAGAAGTTGAGATTGTTGAAAACAGCGTCTACACACTCATAAGGGCTTGAACTTGGGGAATACATTCTTCCAGTTGATGGCTCGATGAAAATATTTTCTTGCATGTCTCTTCTTCCTTTCCTCAAGAGCACCCAACAGTGGATTCTCAAACCTTGATAGGGATCTATCAAAAGTAAAAATATAATTAATAAAAGATAATCAATATTGTCTAAATTGTACCTTCAAGGAGCTCATCAGGCTCATCATCATTAATAGTCAAAGCAACCCTACGTCTTTCTTCTTCTTATTCTCTAGCTTAGGTTTCCTTATTGAAATCCCATTTAGAATACGCTTTCCCTTTTTTGTTGATAGCGTACTCATTTTTTTCAGTGCTTTATTTTGGTTTACGCTCATCAATTTCAACGTATTTGCCCTTATCGATGAAAAGGCATTCCATTAGAGATTCATTTTTGGTTGTGATTTCTCTAGGAGCTTTTCCATAGACACAGTAAGCATCATAACCAACTCCAATTAGAAGACTGCACAGAAGAATACTCATATCAAAGCAATCTCCCTTTTACCATAGAGCTACATTAGTTGGAGAAGGAATTACCTAAGGAAACTCATTTGGTTAATCTAATTCTTCATATTGAACGAATTCAGAGAGATACTTTGAACACTATTAGTAGTCATAAAGTTCAAGGAATCCCATCTTAGTTGGACGGATAGTTGTACAAATGAATTTATAAACATCGCATTCGTTTTTAGGGTAAAGGAAGAGATCGCGCTTATCATCATAGTAAAGTTAATACTGAAACTATCGTTTGAATTGAATAACATGCTCCAAAACAAGTTCTTCTTTTGGAGAGTTTTCTCGATATTACTTTGGCACGTTTTCATACTCCTTGAACTCTTGGCATCGCTTGAGTTTCTCATTTTAAACTTGAGTTATGTTCTCAAGGACTTAAAAGATATCCTAAGCTCCTGCTCCTCCATCACCTTCATCTAAGGCAATATGTGATTATCCTTCTGGGTGATCCATTTTGATTTCTTGTGATTAGTTTTTCCCCTTTTGATTTTTGTAACGAACGTAATTTATTGTAAAAAAGAAACATAATTTATTTATTCATTCGTAATCTCAAAAACTACAATCGACAATAATTATCAATAAAAATGGAATTCAAACGAATTGTAGCAAATTAATTATGACTCAAAAAAGTAAAATTGAAAAGAAAGAAGGTTGTTTGCTAATTCATTTGATAATAATCTAAAATAAATAAAAAAACAATATTATTTATATTTTATTGATTTTAACATTAATCTTAGTTTTAAATCAATACATTCTATTTTTTATTAAGAAATTTACAAGAAAACAAAATTTTATTTGGAAATATCAAATTTAACTAGAGAACATCCTACAAAAAATAAAATTAATTTTTTATCATAGCACAAATCTGCATGATTAATTATTTATTAATAAGTACTTTTAATATGTGATTTGATAATAAAATTGCCAGATCTTCAAGCAAAGCATGTTTAAATACATATAATTGTTAAACAATGGATCTTTTCAATGATTGTAACCTAAATTATTTATATTTAATAGTGATTTTTTGGTTCAAGAGTCACTCCTTATCTTCTAATAAAGTGTTGTTACTTCAAACTAACTTTCCAATATGTGATTCTCGTTAACGATGTATCCATTAGCCAAATAGAAATTGTTCCAACAAGTTAGATGCAAAACATTTGCAGACTCCTGTTTTCTTAAAGAATTTTTGCTCAAATGGTAACAAAATATACATTTCAAAGGAAAAATGAGGTAACTAATAAAAAATAAAGGGATGAAAAGAAGTTACCAGAATGCCCTAAATTGTTTCTGGAGATAATTTGATCCAGTAAAGGATGGATTGGGATAAATACACAAAACAATTTTAAGAATGTTATCAATCTGATTGATCTATGATGTTTTTTATTGATTGATTGCTTGCTTGAAATGCTCTTTGGTATTTTCCTTCTCTCGTAAATTGCATTCTCGACTAAAAATTACTTATCAATTATTTTTTTAAAATAATTCGATTTAGGAAGAGTATTTATTATTTTTACAACACTCTCTGACATCTCAGATATTCCTTCAGATCTGCAAGCTCTTCCTTATAATATATCTCTTCATTATCATTAAAAATATATCTTCTTGAATTTGGAACAATGGAATTCTTTGACGACTCTTAATAATAATCATATCCCTCTTTATCTCCATTTTCACCTTCCCAGTAGGCTAGAAAATACAGTAAAATTACTCCTATCTTGAGAGTGAAGTTTCTTGATAAGATATTCTTTGAGAATAAATCCATCAAAAAAACTGCAATTGAGCTTAACATCAACTATTCTTCTGCTAAAACTATCCTTTATTAACATCGAAAAAAGAATTGCATTGATAATTCAAGTGTAAATTAGTCTAGTATCACTCCACTATCTTCTAAGATCTGTGGTTTTTCAACAAAAATGAACCAAAAGAGAAAACGACTTGAGATTTTTGTCACTCTAGGTGGACGTCCTACTTCAGAATAAAGATAATTAGAACCTAAATAGACTTTGGAAGAAGAAGATTGTTAAAATTCTTCACTTTCTTCCAATTCTTAGCCTTCATTTTCTACAAATCTGGCAATTGAGTTGCTTTAAAATCAAAAAGAAATACATAATCAATAATAAGCTATTATTAGATTGCTTTAAGACTAGCAATTTAGTGAGCCTACTTAAAAATAATAATAGGAATAGAAAGCAGAAAATGAGGATAAAAAGAACTTCAATTCTCAACTTTTTAATTTTCTATTTGAAAACCAATAAAATCATTATTTCCATTAGCTTCAAATAGCGTAGCTTCTATTAAGTGAAGGAAATCAAATATCTAAAGTTTCATCAAATATATACCCTCCAGACTAAGAAATAGTTAAATTCGAAGAGTCGTGAATGATTTGTCATTTATTATTAGTAAACCATATCATTGAATCCAAATAATAAACAAAAACTACTAATAAATTCCCAACAAACCTCTTTTGTAGGCAATAATTTTAAATATAATATGAGTATTAACCATTCGGTCAATTCAATCATCATTAAGCTAAAAAATATATGTAATCTAATATTAACTAGGTATTAAAAAATAATAATGAGAGAACAAATCAAGGATTGTTTTAAAAAAGAATTATTTTTGTTTAATGCTCAACCAATAAATAAAACAAGTATGGCGTTCATGTATTCTTTGTTTTTCATATGTTTTTTGAGTAAGATGACAAATCAAACTGCCCTTCTTCTTTAGTTCTTGGATTGAGTTAATTCGTGTGAGTAAAAGTGAACTCATTTCTTAGTGAAATGGTTGGTTAGTACTTTCCATACAATAATTAGTTATCTTTATCAGTTTAATAGGAAGATGAAGGTATTTACCTTTAAATTCTAGGAAGATATCTGGCTTCAGCTACTCCAATACTCTCATCTGATGTACTATTGCCCTCCTTTTAGCAGTATTTCATTCTAATTTCTTATGCAGTGACTTTCCTTTTTTCCAATTCTTTTTCTTCCTTCATCTCTTTACTGATTCCTTTGTTCTAATCTATTTTTCTTTCATTATCTCCATTTCCTTCTTAATCTTAATTTTATCTGATGATATCAAAATCTTCCAACTCATTTTCATTATCTTCAGTTATCAAATATGCATCTTTATTTTCTGTTTCTTTTTGTTTCTCTCCTTCTTCTTCAACCTCAACGATTCTTGATTCTGTTTTATTCTGTTATTGAGAAGCAATCTTCAGATAATCATTTCCCTCTGTTATCCTGAATTCAGTTGCATCATACGAGTTTTCTATTTCCCTTTCTGATAGAGTAGAAATGATATTCTCTTTAATCTATTTCACAAGTGAATCAATAGACTAATAATTTTCTAACACCATAAAGACTGTTTCTTCCCTTAAGACATTAAAGCGATATTGAGGGTTCTCAAGGTCATCTAGTTTCACACTTTTTAAGATTAATCGCACTTTCTACAGCAATTCTTCTTTTGAGTTGCATTCTCCTCTCAGAATATTCGAAGTATTCTATTATACTTCCTCCCAAAATGCTTCCTTTTCTTTGTTGAGCTTAGCGAAAAATTCTTCATGCACTCTTTTTAAAGTACTTTAAATACCTTACAAGTATCCAACTAGCGCTCCAAGTTCCTCATACATTTTTTCATATTATTCTGATAATTATTCCCAATAACTACTTACTTGCTTTTTACTACGCTCCGAATCAATAAATGCTTCTGCACTTTCTGCAAGTTCCTTTATCAATTTAACTTCATGTCCACTGTGACTTTCATGAAGGCATTGAGCGCATATGGGCTTAAGACTATTTTGGCAGTCTTTTTCAATGCAAATAAAAATAAGCTCAAATGCTTGATGTTTCTTATCTTTTTTGCAAGTCAGAGGACATTTTTATTTTAGTACTTCTGAAAGCTGAGCGCCAACCTATGCTCTCATCTAAGAAGAAGCAACAAGGGCTGATGATAAAGAAACTTAAGCTTTTGGCTACTACAAGAATGACATAGTTTTGTTTGATTCTAACTGCTTGATTAATATTTTCTTTTGAATAAATGTTAATACTTTTAGAAAATATTATTTGATCAGACTTGAATTCATGACTATTAATTCTGATCTTCTTCTTGTCTCATTTCTATGATGGCAAGTTATTTAAAAAATGCAAATAATAATTATTTATTTCCTCTCCTAAGATCCTGTGTATATTGGGTTTCATGAATAAAGGAAAAATAGAATGGTATTTTAATGGCTAGAAAAAATGAACATAATGATGCAATTTAAAAGAGAATAATACAGTATTTCCAAAAGTTTAATCTTAATCTAAACTATTTTTTATTTTTAAAGCTATTCTATTTTTTGTTTTTAGTTGTTGTAATTTTCAATGAAATATTGTATCTTTTTAAGGCTGATCTACTAATGATTGGTAGTTAGTTTCCTTTTATTTTGTTGGCTAGCGAAATAATATTTTTGTCTACTATTTTACATTCAGTTAAACAATCCAAAAATTAAAAATACAATTTTGGGATAAAATCATTGAAAAAACGTATTGCAGAGAATTAAACAATAACTCAAAATGAAAGTGTGGATAATAAAATAGTAAGAGGGGAAAAAAGGTCTGTCTTTTTAAAATAGTAGTCTATTAAATGAACAAATTGATGGAGCAAATTATTCAAAAGATGAATAATCAAATGAATAGTTTATTATTGAATTATTTTAAGTCATAAATCAAATAGTCCTTTTATTAGAATGCAGAGTATTCCAACTTCAGAAAGCCTCTTAGAATGCAATGAGAAAATCACAGAACAAAAAGAGAACGTTTCTCCATTAAGTAGGCAAACTAGTAAACCTAACTTTTTTGAAGCAGCTTACTAGTTGAAAAAGTCAACAATATCGAAGTTTGGAAGAATGAATATTGATTTCAATAAAAATCAAGTCAATCTTAGTAATAACGAAGACTAGAACGTAAGCACGCCATGATCTCTCATTTAACTACATTTTTTTTTGTTGAGAAGGCTCTAATTTAGATTCTGAAGAAAGACATGAGAACGAAGAAAGAACTCTATTTTATAGATCGTGCTGTAAGCTAACTAAAGTTCTTTGCAGAAAAGAAAAATCAACTAAACGATAAATTATACTCCCTACTTCTGGAGAAGCTAAACTATCAATACATAGAGAAAGAGAAGCCTCTTTTTTTGCACGGTAAATATTATCTTCAGCTATTATTACTGTTTGATTATTGTTTAATTGTGTTTTTTTAATTACTTTCCCAAAAGGTGATAAAGGAGACATGTATTATATTGTCCTCAAAGGTAATTCTTATTAATTAAAAATCATAAAAACTAATTTATTTTTATAGGATCTCTTGCCTTGCTGCTTCCTCAAAAACACTTTGAAGAATAAGTTACCATTGAAGAATCAGTGGTTAAAAAGCTCTAAGAAAAATATCTTAGAGTCAAAGAATTTGAAGAGACTCTTAAAAAAACATAATCGACAACAGATTAGTTATAAAAATTGGATGGTTTGCCCAAGACTTCTAAAATGGCTTAGATTATCTATGCTAAGTTGAAAACTCCAGCAACAGCACTCAGATTCTTTAACACAGCTCTAAAATTAAATCGTGTTATTGAGAAGGATCAATAAACATAAAGTGGTTTAAATACTTCCTCAAATAGTTAATTCAATTCAACTGAAAATGTTCATTCTAATCATCAACAAGAATGTCTTAAAAGGAAAGGATCTGAAAATGGAAAAATTGTTATTAATACAACATTCGATTTGTATTGCAGCGGTTTTTTCCCAGGATACTCCAAAATAGCTGAGTTCCATTAAGGAACTGGATTCGGAGAAATTGCTTTAATACAGAATACTTAAAGGTAAGAAGGATTCTCTAATAATAATACAAAGAAGCAAATCTATTTTTTCTTACAATTCAGATCGACTTTAAAATAAGTTAATGGAGGGCTTAACTATTTTTTTGTTTAAATGTAGAACAGGTACAGTAGTGACAAAAGAAAATTCTCATTTAATAACCTTAGACAAAGCAAGCTTCGATGAAGTCTTAGGATGTTGGGAAAGAGAAAAGACAGATGATTAACTCAATTTTTTAAGATCTTTTCATTTTTTCAAAAATCTAAACTCTAAGATACTTATGGGTCTGCTTCATGCTATTAAAACGGTTCTCTTAAGCCGCAACGACATCATTTATTCTGAAGAAAATACGCCTGATAATGTTTATTTGATTAGAAATGGTGAGATAGAATTCTCAAGTTTATGTAACCCTCATGAAACTAAAGAATTAGAGAATTCAGATACTTTAAAAAAAAAGGAATCAGGAGAAAACTAAATCGAAGAAATTTACTACAAGCATGGTAACAATCTAGAAGGAAATCGAAAGAGATTTAAGTTTTCAGTGTTAAGTGAATATTCTTACTTTGGAGATGAAGAAATATTATTAGAAGAGCCTAAAAGAAACCATATGGCTAAGGTGCTATCAACCAAAGCAGATCTTTGGGTGATTCAGAAAAAATCTTTTATTGCAATTCTAAACCAATAACGATTTCTCAAGAGGTTTAAAGATTAATGTGGGTCTTATCAGTAAATGAGATGGGAAAGGCTTCAAAAATGCTCAATTGTTCTCAAATCTGATGAATAAAGATAAAAAATGATAAAAACTCATTAAAGTTGTCACTCGAAAGGAAGACAAAGCATAGGAAAAACTAATAGCAACGATGTCTCTTTGGAAAGGATGTTATTAGTTCCCGAGGAAGCTGATAATAAAATCGAAGAAATAAATACGTGTAGAAGAGAATAACTTGGAGAAAATTATTCTTCTGATCAGATAATAAAATATTATTCTCGTAACTCTTTTGTCAATCAATTAACAGAAATCAATATGTCAAATGAATTGATTCTAGGACAGATTCAAAGGAAAAGTATTGGAAAATACATGCTCTCAACCAATCAAGTTTAAAATCCAGATAAAGGTAAAAATAAAGAATAGACAGATGAAGAGCAGCCTTATATTGTCTCGAGCTCAAAAAGAATAAAATCATATCTTCCTTTTTAAAAGAACTTACTTTTCTAACCTCTTCTTGGTGATGGATCATATAGATCGGCTTTCAGAGATCCTTTTCAAGATCATGACAAATACAAAGAATCTAATTCTCTAGCAACTGAAAATCAAAATTAGCGTCTTCTCCATTAAGACAACAAATTCATAAGTTAGATTTAAAGTGCTAGAAATATTAGTTTAAATAAATCTTAATATAATTAAACCTCATCGGATAGGTTTACTGCAGGAAGAAGAGCATCTTTAAATCCAAAAAAGATTAAACATATTGAGTTGAATATGAAGATAGGCTCTGATGAGGAACTTCTTCAAAAAGATTAAAGCTTAAATAACACCTTAACTACTTAGAATAGTTATCAGCATCAAAAAGGAGGTTTGAAGGAGAATTTTACTAGGAGCAAGTTCAAAGAAATTACAAAAGAATGTGATTCTTATTAACAAAAAAAGAAAGATTAATAAAGAGAGAGGAAGGAGGGAAATCAAACGAAAGATGAGTATTTCATAACACGAACTACCTTCAATTATCCAGACACAGAAAAATTTTAGGACAGCCGAAATATTTCATCTGAAAACTTTGAAACTTACTATTATCAAAAAAAAGATCTTTTTATTTAAAAGTTATCTTAAACAAGTAGAGATTTAACTTTCCCAAAAATTCCATATGGATAAAGAGATAATGAATCCTCATCAAACAATACAATCTCTTACATTGACCTTAGCTCTCCCGACTGTTCATTTAATGCAAGCTCTGGACTATTTTTCAATCAAAATCATGGAGAGAAATAATAAAAACAATAATATTTTAGGAAATCTGCAGACTCCCCAGAGAGGAAGTTATTAAATTCTTCCTCTTTAAAAGAACTGAAAAACATACACATGGAGAAAAAGAGAAAAATGAATTCCACTAAAAACTCTTAGGCCCCTTATTTATTTCGAAACGCTTTAAAATTCAACACGCATTCTAATAAATCAAATTGCTCTCCAAAATAATTAGCATTGCAAATATAAGACTCTCCACATACATTTCGAAGATAACAACTGGAAATCAATTCAAATTATGATGAAGGCATATTTCAAGCTAGAAGAATGGCATCATCCATTTACAAAAATTCCCCATTAAATTCACACAGAAAATAGACTCTTATTATTGAAGGCGAAATATGATTTAGTGATTTATGTAAGAATTCTGTTTAAGAGAGTGGGAAAAAGTTTTGTTATTGAGATTTGTAAGATAGAACACTCACAATTTCTTAAATAATACACTTTCCTTTTTAATCTTTGTAGAAGATTAGCAATTAATGATGCCAGACAAGAATACCAACAATTATTTTCCTTTTTGGTGTGATAAGATACTGATCAGATTAGGGAAACTATGATTCAAAAGAACTAAAAAAAGAAATATTGTGGAGTAACATATGAAAAGATTAGCTCCATAAATTAACAACATTTTAGTTTAGGTGAGAAATAATTTAGTAGATAACTAGTTATTGAAACATAAATCAAAGCAGTTTAGTAGGGGTTGAAATGGCATTGGTATTTTATTTTACATTCGAAGATTATTTTAATTTTTAAATTTTATCTTTGTTTCTAAGTTGTGCTAGTCTTAATTAGTATTAATTGATTGATTGAGAGTCATGACAATAATCATTCACTTTCCTCTTGGATATTCGTCAATTATTTCATCAAAAATCTCATTAAAATTTGCTTCCTTTTGTTCTTGAGATATACTGCCTTAAGGCTAGTCATCTTAAGGAGTATGCTAATCTTAAGGGTTAGAATGGTTCTAATCATTTTCATTTTTTTATTAAATATTACTCGTGCTTGCAATTTATCCTTCTTACTCTTACTCTTCCTCTCGCTCTCGCTCTTACTCTTCCTCTGGCTCTTAATCTTACTCTCGCTCTTACTCTTACTCTTACTCTTCCTCTCGCTCTTACTCTTACTCTCCTTCATCTTCATCTTCATCTTCTTCTTCATATTCATATTCGTCAAATGTGTCTCTATGATGAATAAAGTACCCTTAGATTATGTCTTGCACTTTAGCACCCTTGGTGAAAGTATATTCTGCTTCATAAGCGCTTTCAAGAAGATTTTTAGTTGTTTCACTGACCATAATTTTACCAGGTTCTCCATTTGACTCCATTTTATTTGAAATCATTACATCTGTACCATAAATGTCATACCTGACAATGTCACTGCCTGTAATTCCTCCAATCACTTAGCCCTTTAAATAATTTTAATAGAATGAACAAAAACAATAATAATAATAATTTACTGTGTGAATGCCAATCCGCATGTTAAGAGTTTCGAATTATACTTCTTGTCTGACCAGTTTAATAATGTCAAGCATATTGAATGCCATTTTGACAACATTATTTGCTTCTAACGCTGGGTTTCTCTGTTTGGGAATAATTTAATTGTCATGATTAAGAAATTTAAAATATTACTTCGTTTGCATTGTCAACTCCTAGCACAACATAGCAATCTCCTATGGTGTACACCTTGAAACATTTTAGTTCTTAGCATTTCTTGTCGAATTTCAGAAACAGGTTTGACAGCATATTTACTACCTTTTTAATGAACAAGTTTATTTATTTATGAGAGTCTTTTCAATTCAAAAGAATAAATACCTCTTCGGGATTTCTTTATGAACAGTATTTTGTAAAATCCGTAATGTCAGCATAAAGGAGAGTAGCTTCTTCAAAGGTATCACTGAGATCTCTCTTTTATGTGATAGATTTGACATTAAAAAAGTCAATTATATGTCTAGGGATAAGGTTATTAACTAACCCATCTTTTTAAAGCTTTTTTTAGTTCAGAATTCTCATAGTATTGTAGTTCTAGACAAGCAGCATAAGTATCTATTTTCCAAATAAACAATGGTTAATTATTAAGATGTTAAGACAGCAAAACATTTCCAATAATAATCTAGAAATATACCATTCCACGTTTGAGTAATTGAAAGAATGCACAGACGAAGAAGAAATAATAGCAGCTGAGGATATGGTGATTCAAGATTACTTACCCTACTACTAAGGATAGGACCATGATCAGAAAAAAGGCCAAATGAAAAAACCGTTTAAGATAGTTTTAGGTTGTGAAAACCATCCAGTAAATCATTTACTCAAGATACTGCAGCTCAATGTATTTGTCCTCAAAGACAACTATTTCATAAAGAGAAGTTCCAATAAGGAGTAAAAAAAGCGCCACAGAGACATAGCTGACTAATGCAAACTAATCCATCAAATCAGATAATATCAGCTTTGGGCTTTGGACAATAAACATGACTAATGAGCAAATTAGAACTCCTCGTAATGCTAAGTTTATGCCTATGTGCCATGAGTTATACTCTTTTTAAGTGAAAATTAATGATAAGCCTATCATTTTTAGAACGCATACAAAGAGAGTTAATCCGAACTGCTCAAATACTTGCATATGAGAACTTTCTACAATGCTGGCATAGAATTCATCTTACACCTCATTATCAGCTTTGTTTTAGAGAATATTGATCAAGCTTAGCTGAGTGTTCCTAATAAAGCATATCAATTAAGAAAATTAGATTTTTTTAAAAATTTTACTAAGTATCGTCAATTTTCTGTTCTTCTTCTTTGTCTCTGTCTGTGAATAGAAACTATTGAGCTCTCTTGAAATCAAAGACATACTTATCTTATCCACTTTCCAATAGTCTCACACATACTTCTTCTTTGCAATTCGTTGCTATTTGAGATAGTGCATTCATTCCAAAATTATTACCATTTTTTCCATTTAATTCTCCATTAACGGGGGTACCTATTGCAAATTAACGAAGATTGTATGCACTTTCTGAAACTGCGAGAGAATTAGCCATCGGAAATCCTTGTTGTGGAATCATTGATTTTTTTCTAGCAGTTCCTAATTATTGTCTGCTTTGTTGAATACCATTTTTGTCAGTAATAATGGTCTGTTATGTCATTGGTAATTGGTTGAATAAAGTACCTGATTAGATTTTACCACTCCCAGAAAATCCTTTCTTAGAGCTAGAAATTACAATTGGTGGTGCTTAAGGTATTGTAACATTTCGGATATATTTATTAGGAGAATTCTCTTCAACGTATTCTTTTTGAGGAATGAACGCTAATTAAATGCTATCAGTTCTTTAAAACTTGCTTAAGTTACCACCGTTTGTAGCCTTTTTAGTCTAATTTGTTAAGCCATTCATATTCTGAGAGCTATTATTTGATCCATTCATTCCTAAGCGATTTTAATGAAAACTGCTTTTGGCTCTATTCTTTGTACCCAGACTGCTATTTAGGTCTTCATCATCTTCTGGTACCTTCAAAATATATTCTGTTTAAATCTAATTTTCTTTTGAAATAATTACCTTTTCCTTATTGATGAATACTCTTGGAGTTTTTGAAAAGACAACCATTTCTTGCTAATTTCTCTCTCTTCCGTTTGCTCCAGAAAGTTTTCTTCTGTGCCTCTCCATTATTGGTTCATTGTCCGAATTTTAGTCAAAAGGAGAATAACTATTTTTCCCTGAATACCCTTAGAAATCGAGTGCAGTGATATTCTTAGTTGTTAAACTTCTTTTTGCTATTCTTCTTTTAGGAGGAGTAGTATTTTTTACTTGAATCAACTTCAATTCGCCACCATCCTTTATGGCCACTGGCTTTATGCTTTGCTATTACTTTTCTAGAAAATAAAATCATTAAAACAAAGCTTAAAAATAAGGAAAGTTACTTTTTTTATGGATTTCAGGATTGAATTTTTGCAATGTGTAAAGAGTGATGTCTCCTTTTCCTTTTGCGAAAACCACTTTTGGTTCCGAAAAAACAAATTTATGCTTCCCTTTTATCCTCTAGTAAGCTTCTTCGCTGATT
>Ga0302271_10002282_pt1 | contig 17383 bp, 15 predicted proteins | sample III_Bog_N1_1_FD_198767 | JGI IMG/M metagenome (GOLD analysis project Ga0302271, IMG submission 198767) | Peat permafrost microbial communities from Stordalen Mire near Abisko, Sweden - III_Bog_N1_1 | ecosystem: Environmental > Terrestrial > Soil > Wetlands > Peat | place: Sweden: Abisko...
CAGGTCGTTTGTCAAAAAGAAAGATTCTTATATGTAAAAAATACCCGGGGAATGCCAATTATGTCTTAATTCTTTATTAATTTTAGGATCGCCTGATGATAATCTGATTGAGAACTGGTTGATATCGAGGATTGAGTAAATCAGCCTGAGGCCATGGGACCTGAATACCTGAATAATATTTTTTTGCTCCTTATAATATACTAACCAATCGGCTATTAAAATGAAATCAGTACTCAAACTTTTCATTGTTGCTGCAATGCTCAGCATCTCTTCCGGAGTGATCTGTCAGGTTAAAATAGATCTTAAAAAACAGGTAATTACTATTGACAAAAATGCAAAAGCAAATGTCAAAAAGGAAGTTGCTAAAGATCAGGGAAAGTCACCTGCGCAAAATCAGCCTGCCCAGGACAAGAAAGAGACTCCTCAGACAACCAGTAATACTACTAAGACTGAGAATCAGACTGGCACACAGGAGCAGGTTCAGATGCAGTCCTATTCAAAATATGACTTTGTACCGGGTGATAAGGTGCTCCTTTTCGAAGATTTCAGTCAGGATGCAGTGGGTGATTTCCCTGCTCTCTGGACCACCGATGTGGCAGGAGAAGTAAATTCAATGAATATAGCATCTGGGAACTGGTTTAATCTTAACAGTACAGAGGGAACATACTGGTATATAAAGGACATCGAGTTTCCAAAGAATTTTATTCTTGAAATGGATATAGTTCCAAAAAAACCAGGTGGAAGATTTGCCGCAGATGTAGTGATCTTTGGAGAAGCCTCACATAGCGAAATGGATAAAAATGGTGATCCTGGAACATGTGGTATACATATAAAAATTGAAAAGAACAGTTGGGAAACTTTTGGATATAAGAAAGGAGTGCAGGAAAAACTTTCAGGCTCTTCAACAATTAACCTCGTTGAACCGGAAAAAGTAAATCATGTGATTATTTGGGTTCAAAACCGCAGGCTTCGGATTTACCACAAAGGGGGCAAGGTATTGGATATGCCGACAAATATTTATGATGAGAGTAAATTTAGCAGGTTATGCTTTAAGCTTTACAGAGGAGCATCATGTGGCTCTTATATCTCAAATATTAAAATTACCACAGCGGCCCCCGATATGAGGAATAAATTACTTACAGAAGGCAAACTGGTCAGCTACGGAATTTATTTCGATGTCAACAAGGATATTGTGAAACCAGAGTCTTATGGCACTCTCAAAGGAATTGCAGATGTGCTTACTGAAAATCCTGATGTAAAAGTTAAAATTGTAGGACATACTGACAGCGACGGAGCAGATGCCGCAAACCTTGATCTTTCAAAACGTCGTGGGGCGGCCGTAAAAACCGAACTGGTTAGTAATTTTGGTATTGATGCCTCCCGTCTCGAAACTGACGGAATGGGTGAAACGAAACCTGTCGCCCCCAATGATTCTCCTGTTAACAAAGCACTAAACCGAAGGGTAGAACTCATCAAAATTTAAAACCATTTGAATTATAATAAATTGAAAATTAGTACTAATTCCTCCTTATATGAATTTATTGCATAGACTACTATTTCAAAGCTTTAAAACCTCCTTGTTATTGTTTTGCCTGTCTTTATTCATATTTTTTCCTGTCCAGAGCCAGGTTAAATCCAGGGAGGTAAAACAGAATATTCCTAAAACCGGAGTTAATCAGGATAAATCGATTAAATCAGTTAGTACATTGGTGAGCACAATTGAAATATCTTCAATGTTCAATACTGAGGCAACGTGTAAATTTGAAGTTACAGGAATGACAGTAACTGAATCAGGAGTTTGTTATTCACTTAAAACAGGACCCACGATTAATGACAAACAGGTGATTTCTTCTTCCCGGATTGGTGAGCAATCTGTAGTCCTAAAGTCATTGATTAACTCAACACTTTACTATGTTTGGGCTTACGCTAAACAGGGAACGGATGTCGTTTACAGAAACGAATTAAGTTTTACCTCAGATATTAATAAGGAATCTAATACAAAACCAAAAGGAAAGAAGGATGGCACTGTAAGTAATTAAAGTGATAACATTCTTTTCCTTAATTTATAGGTTCCAATGATAATGCTTACCCGATAGTGCCACGTACAATTTAATAAGTTCTGTAATTATTAATAAAGATATAATACCATGAAAAACAAAATGACAATTTCCCTTACAGCTTTCCTTCTTTTTGCTTTACTATGCGGGTTTGCTGGAATTGATACCCAGCAAAATAAAATTTCTGTAAATACAGGTCAGGTTAGAGATATTACCTCTACAAGTGCAGTAGGAAGGTACACACTGACATTTACCGGAATTCCGATTACTTCACATGGGATATGTTTAAGCCTCAAGCCTGGTCCAACTACCGCGAACACCATCTATCATGGTGATAAAAGCCGGGGACCTGCATTTGACGTTCAACTAACCGGATTAAGGCCCGGTGTTAAATTTTACATCAGGGGGTTTGTTACTGACAAAGCCGGAGTTACAGTATATGGCAATGAAGTTTCATTTTCAACCACAAACTCTAAGTAAGGCAACATAATTAACGCGCGATTGTTATATTTTTGATAGACCGGATGTAATTTTTTACGCCGGCTAATAACTTGAAACCTAAATTTAAAATTTTCCAGATCATGAAAACAAAATCAATTTTTCTTCTGTTATTTCTTGCATTTATGCTGCCTTCAGTAACTTATTCACAGGGTTATCTTCTGAGGCGGGCACTAAACAGGAAAATCGATCAGAAGGTTGATTCAGCTGTTGATAAAAGCGCTCAGGATAACGCGAAGAAGAAAGAGCAGGCTGATAAAAACAATGCTGATAGCAATAAAACTGACAATACCTCAACAAAGACCGGCGGGACCAAAGAAACCGGGCGAGGTCTGTTTGGAGGGAAAATTGACATCAAATATGCCGATGATTACAAATTTACCGGCAAGATTTATATGCAAATGGAAACATATGATAAAAAGGACGTTTATAAATCGGACTATTACACATATTACAACAGTAATACCATGAACGCGGGAATTGACCTGCAGCCAATAAATGTTAAGGAGGGTGATAAAACCATCCCTACAATATTTTTATATGATCACGATAATAAATGTTTCATGATGCTGCTTGGGAACACCGATTCCAAAACAGGTATGATCTCAACCCTTCCATCTGACTCAGCAATGGCTGCCCAGGCCAAAAAAGGCAACGATCCTTCAAAGGCAACCATTACAAAAACAGGTAATTCACGGGTAATTGCCGGATATAAATGCGATGAATATAAAATTGTTGATCCTGCTCTGGACGGCTATTCAAATGTATGGATGACCAAAGATGTAAAGCTGAAAGCTGATAAAAGATACTGGGGCAAATCAGGTATGCCAACATATTATAATTATCCTGGCTTTGAAGGAGCTATGATGCTGGCAAGTGAATCATTCGACAAAAAGAATAATCCTACTATTAAAATGGAAACCAAAGAGATCAATGATAACTTCAGTCATTCAATCTCAACAGTTGGATATACTTTTATGAAGATGAATTTCGGACAATCCGGGAAAAAATAGCGATTGTCATTTATGAATATCGTAATTATGTAGGAGATTCATCATTTTGTCAAACCTTCGCAAGCTCAGTTCTGGCTGCATTCGGAATGACAAAGTAAGTGTAAATTGATAGGGGGAAGGGAGGAAGGCGATTTGGTCAGGTACGACATGAATAAGTAATTCTTATACAAATCGCCTTCCTTCCTTCCCCCTGTATGCAATAAGTAAACTGTCATTCCGAGCGTCAGCGAGGAATCTCATACATCATAAAATCAACTACCTAAAACATGTTGTTATAACCACGAAGCGAGGAATCTCATATATCATAAAATCAACTACCTAAAACATGTTGTTATAACCACGAAGCGAGGAATCTCATATATCATAAAATCAACTACCTAAAACATGTTGTTATAACCACGAAGCGAGGAATCTCATATATCATAAAATCAACTACTTAAAACATGTTGTTATAACCACGAAGCGAGGAATCTCATATATCATAAAATCAACTACCTAAAACATGTTGTTATAACCACGAAGCGAGGAATCTGATATATCATAAAATCAACTACCTAAAACATGTTGTTACAACCACGAAGCGAGGAATCTCATATATCATAAAATCAGCTACTTAAAACATGTTGTTATAACCACGAAGCGAGGAATCTCATGTTTAATAAAATCTGCCACTTAAAACATGTTGTCATCAGCACGAAGTGAGGAATCTTTTACTTCCAAAAGGAGATTCGGAAATATTACAGCTTCTTCAGTTTTGCAAACCTGAGGAGCAATTTCTTGCTTCCTTCTTTCTCAAATTCAACAGTGGCAGTAGTATTTGGGGCTTGACCCTCAATAGATCTGATAACCCCTTTCCCAAATCTTTCGTGTTCAACTGTATCTCCTTCAGCAAAAAGTGATGAATCGGTACCGGTGAAGGTAACTGCAGTTGATGATTGAGATGCCGGGATCTTTTTTAACTTGTCATGCTTTGCATAAGAAGCGGGTTCTTCCCGGATAGAAGAGGGTTTAACCGATGGCTTATTATTGTTCTGAAATGGTTTCCCTCCTGTTTGCGGATAATAAAGAAATTTCTGATCTATCTCTTTAAGGAATCTGCTGGGACTGCATCTCTCGAGATTTCCCCATTTATAACGGTTCAAAGCATAGCTGAGTGTTGCCTGTTTTTCTGCACGTGTAACTGCTACGTAGAAAAGCCTTCTCTCTTCTTCAAGCTCGCGGGCACTTCCTGATGACATGGGAGAGGGGAACAGGGTATCTTCCATCCCAACGATATATACATGTTTGAACTCCAGTCCTTTGGCCGAATGCATTGTCATAAGTGTAACCTTATTTCTGTCTTCTTCATTTTCGGTATCCTGATCGGTAAGAAGAGCTACATTGGCCATATAAGCCTCCAGGATTGACGGTTCACCATTCGTATCAGCAGATTCCGTAAATACTTTTATAGCATTTAACAACTCCTCGAGGTTTTCATAACGGCTTACCTCTTCAGGTGATTTGCCCTCTTTAAGCTCTTTCATTATTCCTGAACCCAGAGCTATTTCCCTTGCTTTTACAAAAGCATCGGCTGAATCTGAATTAAGCCTTAGTCTGCTTATTACCTCAACATATCCGGAAAGTTTTTTTGCTGTGCCTGCATTAAAATGCTCAGGATAATTGCCGGATTCCTGAAGTATACTCCAGGGCGTTACATTAAATGCCGTTGCCAGTTCAAATATTTTTTGAATAGTAGTATCACCAATTCCTCGTTTCGGATAATTAATCGATCTTTTTAATGCTTCCTCATCCTCAGGATTAATAACCATTCTGAAATATGAAAGAATGTCTTTTATCTCTTTCCTTTCATAAAACGACAGGCCACCATATATTTTATACGGAATGTTCTTTCGTCTGAGAGTTTCTTCGAAAATCCTTGATTGTGCATTCGTTCTGTACAGGATTGCAAAATCCGACCAGTTAAGCAACAGAGAAAGTTTTTTATCGAATATATCTGAAGAAACATTGAAGCCCTCCTCCGAATCTGTCATGGCCTGCATCACCTGGATTTTCTCCCCGGTCTCATTCATGGAGAATACATTCTTCTGAATCTGACCTTCGTTATTTGCAATAATGGTATTTGCTGCATTTACAATTGTCTGTGTTGACCTGTAGTTTTGTTCGAGTTTAAAAAGTTGATAATCGGCATAATCATTTTTAAACTCCAGGATATTTTCTATTCTGGCACCACGGAATGAATAGATACTTTGAGCATCGTCCCCGACAACACAAATATTCTGATGCGTGGCTGCAAGTTTCTTAACAATAAGATATTGAGAATAGTTTGTATCCTGGTACTCATCAACAAGTACATATCCGAATCTTTGCTGATACTTAGCCAGAACCTCCGGAAAATCCCGGAACAGAACGTTCGTATTGAGCAACAGATCATCAAAATCCATTGCATTTGCCTTGAAACACCTGGCAGCGTATGTTTTATAGATATCAGCCATCAGCGGCATCCTGCTCGATTTATCATAATCCTGCATCGAAGCATCAGCTGCATAACGGTTTGAGGTAACCAGATTGTTTTTTGCCGTGGATATTCTTGACAATATTGCTCCGGGCTTATAAACATTATCATCGAGATTGAGTTCTTTGATAATTGCCCTGATCAGGCTTTTTGAATCGGAAGAATCATATATTGTAAAGTTCGGCTTATATCCCAGAATCTCACTCTCCATCCTCAGTATCTTAGCAAATATCGAGTGGAAAGTTCCCATCCAGAGATACCGGGCAATTTCAGGACTTATTATCCTGGTAATACGCTCCTTCATTTCCTTTGCGGCCTTATTTGTAAAGGTTAAAGCAAGGATCTTTCCGGCCGGTACCCCTTTCTGCAACAAGTGAACTATCCTGTAGGTAAGTACCCTGGTTTTCCCGGCACCTGCACCTGCAATTACAAGAGATGGACCTTCCGTATTGATAACTGCTTGTTTCTGAGAAGGGTTAAGATCGTTCAGGTAACTATTTGTCATAAATTAATTTGAATTACAGCGAACCGGGCGGGCAAATTTAACAGGAAATTGCTAATATTGTAACGTTTCCCCCAATCAATAATTAATTACAAATACTATGAAGAGATACGGACAGGTAATAGGAGTCAGGCCCGAGCATTTTGAGAGATATAAAAAATATCACGCTGCCGTTTGGCCTGATGTTCTGAATATGATTAAGAAGTGTAATATGCAGAATTATACAATCTTTCATAAAGACAATACACTTTATGCATATTTTGAATATACAGGTAACGACTTCTCAGCTGATATGGCTAAGATGGCAGCCGATCCGAAAACACAGGAATGGTGGGCTATAATGGAGCCAATGCAGGACCCGATAGCCACGCGTAAGCCAGGGGAGTGGTGGGCAGAATTGGAAGAGGTATTTCACCTGGATTGAACTGAATTATTGCCCTAATTTTATTATTATTGCATAATTGAATACCAAAAAGATTCATAGGGCGTTTTAAATACAAAGATCTGATTGCCTGTGCGTTATTTTTTAGTAATAATTATTATACTGTTTCCTGTTGTATGTATAGCTCAATTATCGGCTCCCGGAGCCAGCGCTATACGGTACACTTCATATCCTTCCGCACCAGTTGTCAAAGATCCGATATTCATATTCTGCAATTCCTCAGGGTCACAAAAAGGAAATATGACTGCCATAAGTCCGGGCGGCACAGGACCCTATACATTTACATGGTACCAGTGGAATGATATTACAAAAACCTTCAGCACATTAATAAAGACCGAATCAGGAGTTCTGACATCCTCTGCAAGTAATCTGAGTGATGGGGGATACAGAGTAATAATCAGCGGGGGATACGATGCTACTTTAACAGGCTGGATTTTTCTGGATAAACCATTTTCGTCAGCCGCTCTTCAGAATTTCACATGCGATTATGTTGCATTGAAAGGGCAGGCCGTTGCTGATACTTTTTATTACAGGAATATTTCGAATGGAGTACTGGTTAAACTGCCCGACGGAGTTAAGTTTTTATGGTCCTCCGATCCGGTTTCCGCAATACCATATCCCGATTTTTTATTGAACCCGCAAACGTTTGACCCGCCTCTGGTAGACGTTACTTATAAGATTCAGGTAAGCGACAGCTTTGGGTGTCAGAGCGAATCATCTTTTTTCTATCAGTCAATTCATGTTAAAGCTGATTTTATAGCTGACCCTGTAAAGGGCCAGGCGCCTCTTGAAGTCACATTTACAGATAAATCAATCAGGGCAACTTCACAATATACGTGGGAATTCGGGGATAAGAACCCCGACGGGACCAGGACAAAAGACTGGGTTGTGAAAGAGGATTCTATTTTTATTTTCAGCAATCCTTTTACTCACATTTATTATAAACCCGGTGAATATTCTGTAAAACTGACTATCAAAAGTAAACAGGGTTGCATTGATTCATTGAGGCTTGACCCTAAAATTACGGTCGATCCGTCTGATCTTGAAATTCCGAATGTCTTCACTCCAAACGGAGATGGAATAAATGATAATTTTGTTCTTAAAACTGTATCTCTCAAGGGACTAAGCGTTGAGATCTTTAGCCAGAGCGGGAAGAAGGTTTATTCTTTTATTGGCGAAGGTAAATTCGTTACTGACTGGAAAGGATGGGATGGAAATCTTAATTATACGTCCATCAAGGCAACGCCGGGAGTCTATTTCTATATAATCAGAGCCTCAGGATGGGATGATATAACCTATAATGGCAAGGAGTACAGGGGAACCTTTTATTTATACCGTTGAGTCTTTGCTCCTTTACCCCATTACGCCGTTGTGCGGTATATTACTGCCATACCCCAATTATAAACCCCATAATAGTCAGACTAATAACGCTATAGGTTGAGTTAATAAGGAAATGAGCCAGGGTCCTCGATTCGAACAGGTAGCTGATTCCCATAAATGTAAACACCCAGCCGAGGCCGGCCATGAATCCAGCCATGGCCCCAAAACCTGCTCCAGCTTTTGGTCCGATAAACATCGCCAGGAAAAATGATGCAATCAGTGAAAGAAGAAATGCGAAGCCGAAAAGTTTGAGCATATTTGTATTTTTTGTATCCTCTTCAGTTATTCCTGTCTCTTTCATCCATCTCTTGACAAACATAAGAGGCGAGTACCACAGTCCCCCAAGAATAAAGGCACTGACGGCAGCGACGAATATTGCTAACCAGTTTAGGTTCTGAAAGGCATGTTGCATGTTCATAATGTTGTTTTATTATAAAACAACATTGTTAAGAAATTGTTTCTGATATTTTGATCTGTTATTGCAGAGGCAGATTTTTATTCAGAAATCTTATCCAGTTGTCGCTCATAATGTTATAAACGTCTGTTTCTGAATATCCTATATCGGAAAGTAAATCAGTCACTTTCTGCAGATCGGTTATCGTATCCAGGTCGTAGGGACATTGCTCTGTTCCGAACGCTCCGTCCAGATCTGAACCTATACCCGCATGAAGAGAGTTCCCGGTGAGCTGGCAGATATGGTCGATATTATTTATCATCAGTTTCAGTGATACCCCCATTTTTTTCGGATCTGATGTTCCTCTTATCCAACCCGGAACCATCATCCAGGCATCGAGTGCCACACCAATTACAGCATTCCGGTCAGCCAATTCAATTATCTGTTCGTCGGAAAGTTGTCTGTTATGAGGAACGAAAGCCCGGCAATTATTGTGACTTGCCCATACCGGTCCCTGAAACGTATCCAAAGCTTCACGGAAACTATCATCGCACAGATGGGTGGCATCAAGAATAATTCCAAGATGTTCCATCTCCTTTAGCAATTCGCGGCCTCTGGCACCAATACCTCCTGTAGCATCAGTTCCTTGTGCATATGTTCCGGGGCCATAGTGTGCAGGACCAATGGCCCGTAATCCAGATTCAAATGCTTTTTCAAGATGATGCATTGATATAATGGAATCTGCACCTTCAAGACTCAATACATAACCAACCGGGGTATCAATTCCGGGATTCTCCCAAAGCTTTAAATGTGTCTCAAGATCATATGATGTACATATCTGGGTCATTTCATGGGCAGCTTCCATTGTCCTGTACCAGGCAAGCTGACCTTGTGTCTGAGCCCAGGCTTGTTCCGGAGATCTCCATCCGGGAATTTTATTACCCGGTTTAACATATCTTGCAATCTGAGTAGCAACACATATACCTACATTACCTTCACGCATTGCCGGCAGGCTGACAGTCCCTTTCCCACGATCGGGTTTGTCAGACATTGACGCTTCACTCTTGCGGATTTCTTGTACTTTCCATCTTAAATCACGGTTCCATTCAAGCGCGTTCATGGAAAGATCAAGATGGGCATCAAAAATCAGCGGTTTTTTGTACATATATAATATCGGGATCAGACTGTAATTTTTCTTTTTCTTGCTTCAACAGTCCATACATCAGTAACCTCATTATTCCGTATTACAAAGACAGAATCGTGACGATCAACAGTAGGACAGATATGCCAGGGGATGGCGTAGATCGGATCACCGGTTTTATATTTAGGAGCCTCAGGTGTTCTGATCACCATATGCTCTTCATTATGATTTATAATGGTGTATTTTTCGAAGTCAAGAATTTTTATCCTGGGCTGAGCCATCTCAGATGCCACTGACTTATGTCCAAGATCAAGACACAACAAGTCTTTTGCAGGCTTGCTTATTACCCGGGTCAACAATACAGCGGCATGGAAAAAATCCAAATCAGCGAAAGAACTACTGTATCCCCAGTCCCATAATAAGAGTGTGCCTGGACTCAATTCAACCTCTTTTCTTTTCGTATGAATCGGAAATGTTGGTGTTCCTCCGGCAATTATTTTAACAGGTGCAATTCCCTCACTGTCGAGTTCTTCAATAAGACTTGTGACTGCTGCATATGATTCGTCGCAAATAACCTTCCTTTTTAAAAGATCGGGCTCATGAATATGCCCGTCATACACATGCAAGCCTTCAGCAACCAGCATTGGTGAATCCAAAATTCTTTTATAGAATCTGATGGCTTTTTCTCCCGGCAAGACTCCTGTGCGATTCATTCCGCAATTAATGTCAAGCCATACATGGGTTTCCAATCCTGTTTTTCTCGCCATATCCGAAAGCTGAATAATAATATCTTCATTATCGGCTATACAGGATATCTTAATATTATTGAATTTCTGTTTTAACTTAAAAAACCTTGAGATATTAGGTCCAACGGGTTGGATTGCAAGCAGAATATCAGAAGCCCCGCAACCAGCGACCATCTCTGTTTCTGCTATAGTGGCACATTTAAATTTTGAAATTCCGTTTTTCATTTGTAACCTGATGATCGCAGACATCTTATGTGTTTTAACATGAGGACGAAGCCTGGATACATTTCCAGCCATCTCAATTATCCTCCTGATATTAAATTCTATTCTTTCAGGGTACACAAGAAGAGAAGGAGAGGGAATTTCACTTAAATCCCTGATCTTATACCATGGGATTTCTGAAGAGACGCTGTTTTCCATTATGATTTTAATAAAGTTCAAACATGGCTTCGACTTCAACAGCAATATTGCCGGGAAGCGTCATTCCGACAGCGCTTCTTACTCCGACCCCATTATCTGGTCCGAATACTTCAGCCATTAATTCGCTGAATCCGTTTATGACTAAAGCGTGTCCTTCAAAATCATGAGTACTGTTAACCATACCCAGTGTTTTGATTATACGTTTGATTTTCTTAAGATCACCATAATGTGCTTTTATAGTTGATAACATTGTAAGGCCTACCTGACGGGCTGCCAGTTTTCCTGCGGCAAGATCAAGATCCGCTCCAACTTTTCCCTTGATCATAGTACCATCGGGTTGAATGGGTCCGTGGCCTGAGACGTATAGAAATTTATCAATTACCAGAACGGGTTTATAAACGCCAAGTGGTTTGGGCGCAGGTGGTAGTATCAGACCTAACTCAGTGATTCGCAAATCGGTATCTTGTTTCATATTCAGATATATTAATAATGTGAATTTACAATTTTTTCACCAATTTCAAACTGTTTTCTTATCCCTTATTGCCCCCTTATCGCTGCGCGACATTCCCCCTGAAGGTGGACAAATCCTGTCATGTAATTAGATTTAATTATTAACAACGATTTCCCCCCCTTTAGGGGGGCAGGGGGGCAAAATCATCCTCAACGGGGCAAATCATCCAGGGGGCAAAATCATCCTCAACGGGGCAAATCATCCGGGGGGGGCAAAATCATCCTCAACGGGGCAAATCATCCTCAACGGGGCAAATCCATGTGGGCAAAATCATCCTCAACAAGGCAAATCATCCAGGGGGCAAAATCACACAAACAACTCCGCTTTAAAAATAGATTTTGCCTGTCCCGATATTTCAACCCTGTCACCTCTTAGTGATACCTTCAATATTCCCTCCCTCTTCGATACCTGGTGTGAATTGAAATCTGTTTTACCTGTTTTACCTGCCCAGAATGGAGCAAGTGCACAATGTGCCGAACCAGTTACAGGATCTTCATCAATTCCAACAGCAGGAGCAAAGCAACGGACACAAAAGTCGAAGGCAGGATCATCTGAAAGAGCGGTTACGATAAGATCCCCAAACTGTGAATTTTTCATACTTGAAAAATCAGGCATCATGTTTCTTACTTCTGTTTCGTTTTGCATAAGTGCCAATGTCCATCCGAATCCAGCCTGGTACAATTCCCTGGCATTCATCCCCGTGACTTTCTCAAATTCAGGAATGAACTCCATCCTTGTCAACGAATATGCAGGAAAATTCATTGTTATCCAATTGTTCTGTTTCTTAATTATCAGTTCACCAGCTCCCGACAGGAAATTAATGGTTCCATTCTCTCTAACAATCCCGGTTTCATACAGAATGTGAGATGCTGATAGTGTAGCGTGGCCACAAAGTTTCATTTCTGCTTCGGGGGTAAAAAATCTTATCACATAATGATCATTACCGGGGATGACAAATGCAGTTTCAGATAGATTCATCTCCATCGCCATATTTTGCATCCAGATAACGTCAGGTTCTTTATCAAGAATACAGACTCCCGCCGGGTTCCCTTTAAAAGGCCTGGTTGTAAAGGCATCTACCTGGTAGATAATGTTCGGTTTATTCATGTTTACTTAATTTTAAAATTTGGCGTAAAGGCACAAAGGCGCAACGACTGATGGGCTCAACGGCACAGAAGCTAAATTACCCAAACCAAAATTTATCTTTCATGCATCGCATATCACATGTTATACATGATAAATTTTCAGCCTTTAGGCCTTTAAGTCGTCGTGCCGCTGAGCCGTTTATCGTCATTTACCGGTAAAATTAGCCCTTTAACAGAATATATCCGAGACTTAACAAATAAAACTTTGAAAACTAAAATGGTTTTCATATTTTTGTACAATTAACCTAGCTTTATGAATATCAGGGAAAGAATAATTGAAGGAGCCTCGGAACTATTTAAGACAAACGGGATAAAATCGGTTACAATGGATTCACTGGCAAATCATCTCGGGATGTCAAAAAGAACCATATATGAAATTTTCTCAGACAAGGATGAATTGCTTGCAGGCGTATTTACATGGATGTCTGAAAAGCAAAAGGATCTGGTTAAGAGATTTTTGGAAGATTCTGAAAATGCTGTAGTCGCAATCTTTAAATTAATGGAAATAAACATAAATTATTTTCAGGGAATGAGTCCTGCCTTTCAGGAGGATATGAGAAAATTTTATCATAAAGTTCTAAGTAAGAAATCCGATAAATACGAAATGCCCGATATAAGCAATAATATTCAATTGATTGAAAAGGGAATAAAAGAAAAGCTCTTCAGGATGGATATAAATCCCGATATAGTTAATCGTTGTCTTTATTCGCTTGGCAAATCTGTGATGGATGAGGACTTATATTCATTTGAAAAGTTCTCGCGACGCGAAATTATGAAAAACACATTTATTAATTACCTGAGGGGAATTGCCACATCAAAGGGTCTTGATCTTATTGATAAGCTTGAAATGAAATTCTAAAACTTTAAACCTAAATAAAAGTACCTGTAATAATCTATTAAAATGAAAAAGAATAAAGTTCTGACAGTTTTACTATTGTTCTTATTGTCCGGTGGAATCGTTGAAGCACAGGAAAGTAAGGAGGAAATGAAGCTTTCATTAAAAGAAGCTCAGGATTACGCAATTCAGAATAACAAAATGATGATCTCCTCCAGAATGGAAGTTAATGCATCCAGAGTCGCAGTCTGGGAGACAATATCAAATGCATTACCACAGGTATCAGCATCCGGTTCATTTACTGACAACCTTAAATTAATGACAACTCTTTTACCCGGTGATTTTTTTGGGAAACCCGGAGAGAAAGTGCCGGTCACATTTGGCTCACAGTTTAATACGGGTGCCAGTGTTCAGGCCAGCTTACTGCTTTTTAATGCACCGTTATATATTGGTATTGAGACCACTAAGCTTGCTAATAAAATAAGTGAGAAAAACCTTGCAAAAACAGAACTTGATACAAAGGAATCAGTTTCCACTGCTTACTACCTGATCCTGGTATCAGAAAAATCACTCGAAATTCTTAATGGGAATATTTCCAACCTGAATGAAACGCTAAAGTCAACAAGGTCAATGTACTCAGCAGGAATGGCAGAGTCAACCGATGTGGATCAGATGGTATCGAATGTCACAATGGTTGAAAATTCCAGAAGTTCACTTCTGCAATCTATAGAACTTAATTATAACCTGCTAAGGTTTCAGCTAGGTGTAGCTCCTGAAACTAAATTAGTACTCACAGAGTCTCTCGAAAGTTTTACATCCAGAATAAATATTGAAACTGTACTAGCGCAACAGTTTGATCACAAGCAGAATCTCGATTACCAGCTCACGGAGGGCATGGAGAAAATGTCAGCGCTGGCGCTTAAAACACAGAAAGCTACCATATTGCCTACACTTTCAGGCTTCTATAGTTACGGTGTTAATGGTATGGGTGATAAAGTTAAAACCCAACAGTGGTTTCAGAATTCAATGACAGGACTGCAATTATCAGTTCCAATTTTTGGGAGCGGTCAGAGATACAGCCAGATCAGGAAAGCCCGAATAAATTTTGAAAAAGCTCAAACGACAAAGGAGATGATCACCGAACAGTTGTTGCTTCAGGAAAAACAGCTAAGGTATAACCTGGTAAACGCGAACCTTCAATATAAAAGCCAGAAGGATAATGTAGAAGTCTCAAAAAGAGTGTACACAAGTACAGAAAACAAATATAAACAAGGTATGGCTTCAAGTCTGGAACTGACACAGGCAAATTCTTTATATCTGCAGTCGGAGAATAATTATGTTTCCGCCCTGATGAATCTTCTCCAAACCAAACTGGCATTGGATAAGTTGTTAAATAATATCTAAAAAAAATAACTTCTAAATAAGAAATAATGAAATACTTAAGTACAATTCCGGTAATCCTGATCAGCGCTCTGTTAATTGCTGGCTGCTCATCAAAAACCAAAAAGTCTGTTGCTGCAACTACCGATACGGTAACTGTTGCTGATAAAGCATCAATACCTGTTAAGGTTTCATCCCTGGCAAAAACCAAAATTGCCCGTACAATTGATTATACAGCTTCAATACTTCCATTTGAAGAAGTGAATGTGGCTCCGTCAACCCCCGGAAGGATTGACAAAATTTATGTTGAGGTTGGTGATAAGATCAAAAAGAATGACAAGTTGTTCCTTATGGACCGTACTCAGCTTTATCAGTTAAAACTTCAGCTTAGCAGTCTTACTAAAGATCTGTCAAGACTCGACACATTGCTCAGATCAGGAAGTGCCAAACAGCAGCAATATGACCAGTTGAAGACACAGTATGATGTAACTAAGACAAATGTTGATTTTATGGAGCAGAACACTCTGATGCAATCACCTTTTGCCGGAATTGTAACAGGGAAATACTTTGAAGACGGGGAGATGTATTCAGGTGCTCCTACAACCCAATCAGGAAGATCAGCTGTAGTAACTGTTCAGCAGGTGACTCCTTTAAAAGTAAATGTGAGTATCTCTGAGCAGTATTACCCTCTTATCAGGAAGGGGATGAAAGCTGAAATTATAGCTGACGTTTATAAAAATGAGAAATTCTCAGGTACAGTTTACAGGATTTCTCCTACAATCAACCCTGGAACAAGATCATTTAATGTAGAGCTTGAGCTTCCAAATAAAAACGACCTTCTGAAACCTGGTATGTTTGTAAGAGTTTCCATGGATCTTGGAGAAGTTGAGACATTTGTTGTTCCTGCAAATACTGTTCTGGTTCAGGAGGGTACCAATACAAGGTTTGTTTTCCTTGAAAAATCAAATGTTGCCCAAAGAATTGAAGTATCTATCGGCAAAAGATTTGATGACCAGCTCGAGATTATTTCCGATAACATCAAAGCTGGCGATAACCTTATAACCCAGGGTCAGGCCCGGCTTATCAATGGTGACAAAATTGAAATAGTAATGTAATTGTCTGAATTTCAATCATAAAAAAATGAGTATATATAGTGCTTCCGTAAAAAGACCCGTAACAACCATTCTGATTTTCGTCGGTCTGATGGTTATGGGAATCTATTCTCTGACGAAATTACCCGTTGATCTCTATCCGGAGATGGAATTGCCTTTTGTAGTAGTTTATACCAATTATCCGGGAGCAAGTGCCTCAGATATTGAATCTAATGTTACCAGACCACTCGAAAATGCTTTGAACTCAGTAAGCAAACTTAAAGAAATCACATCTACTTCAAGTGATGCCACCTCTGTTATCCTGATGAACTTTGAATATGGGACGAACCTTGATGAAGCATCCAATGATATCAGGAGTGCCCTGAGTTTTACCGAGAGAGTTCTTCCTGTTGATTGTGATAAGCCTACTATTATGAAGTTCAGTACAAGCATGATGCCTATAGTCTTTTACGCGATAACAGCCAAGGAAAGCTATGCAGGACTTGAAAAGATACTTGATGAAAAAATAGTTAATCCATTGAACAGGATTGAGGGTGTAGGATCAGTGGCATTGGCAGGTGTACCAGGTCGTAAGGTGTACATCGATGTTGATCCAAGGAAAATGGAGGCATATAATCTTACTATAGAACAGATAGGAAATGTGTTAAGGTCGGAAAACATTAATATGCCTGCCGGATATATCGAAATGGGGAAAACAGATTATCCATTGAGAATACAGGGTGAATTCCCTGAAAGCGATGTTGTTAAAAATCTGGTTATAAGTAATTTCAACGGCAACAGTGTTTACCTGAAAGACATTGCTGAGGTCCGTGATACGATCCGTGAATCGAAACTCGATACTAAGATCAACGGAGCCAAGGGAATGAGTCTGTATATTATGAAACAGTCGGGCGGTAATACTGTAAAAGTTACAAAGGAAATTGAAAAAGCCCTTTCAACACTGAAAAAGGATCTGCCACAGGATGTAAAAATTGAAAAACTATTCGATAGTGCATCATTTATTAAAGGTTCAATCGGCAACCTTACCGAAACCCTGGGGTATGCCGGCATTTTCGTTGTTCTTGTAGTATTATTCTTCCTTGGAAGATGGAGAGCAACTTTTATCGTCATACTAACTATTCCTATTTCGCTAATCGTTGCGTTCATCTATTTGTTTATAACAGGAGCCTCAATTAATATTATCTCACTTACGTCGTTATCCATAGCGATCGGTATGGTGGTGGATGACGCGATTGTAGTACTTGAGAATATCACAAAACATATTGAAAGAGGAAGCAGACCAAGGGAAGCATCTA
>Ga0302271_10002283_pt1 | contig 17381 bp, 11 predicted proteins | sample III_Bog_N1_1_FD_198767 | JGI IMG/M metagenome (GOLD analysis project Ga0302271, IMG submission 198767) | Peat permafrost microbial communities from Stordalen Mire near Abisko, Sweden - III_Bog_N1_1 | ecosystem: Environmental > Terrestrial > Soil > Wetlands > Peat | place: Sweden: Abisko...
AATGGATGAGGTTTATTCTAAGTAGAAGTTAGCATTCTAGTAGATCTTATTAATTGTAGAAATCTCGAGTTGATTAAAATTGTGTTGATAAAGAATCTGTGAATAAAGAAGTCTGGGGAAGTTGAAAGTGCTGTCAAAGGATTAATGAATTTAAGTGAAGTTTTTGGGAAATCAATATTAAAACAATGTATGTCTTCCATTTTTGGCGGAAAATCAAAATGAAAATAAGTTAAAGCAATTCTGCTTGGGGACGAGTGAGCAACAAGACAAGAGAATAATATCACATAAACGAAAAATTGTAACTTTCCTCTCTTTCTCTTTGATTTTTGGTTATCTTTCACTCTTATTTTTCTGATTATTTCTTGAAAACACTCAAAATCAATAACAAATACATTAATATCTTTTCCCACGAAGAAAATATTAAACTAAAATCAATCAAAATATCCTTTTGCAATATCCATAATACATACGCTCAAGTTCTCCCTTTAATACTGCTTCATTCCCCTTATTTATCTATCTCCCTCAGGGTTGTGAGTCTTCCAGTGTGATTCCAAGTCTATTGAATGTCTTTTACAAGTAATTCTTGACTTACTTCACATCCTTGCTATCTTTGAAATCCATCGTACTTATGAGATTACTTGGGAGTAATTCTTTGATAATATCATCGAAATCCCTCTTTATGATATCCATCTGTCCAATGAACTCAGCTTGGATTTTGTATATTTCTTGGAAGATCTAATTTTATGAATCCGTAAGCTATTTCAAGGAGTTCTCATGGTTTTTAAGAACTTATCCAAGTTTCTTGAATAAATCTAAATCAGCTTCACCTAAGGAATTCTCTAAATCTTCCTCGAGATGATGTTTTTATTGTTATTTCTTAGCGATTTCTAACTCAATACGACGAATTTCCTCGTTGGAGCTGCAAATAGAAGAAGAAATGAAACAAAACAAAAATGGAGTCACAACTAATTAACTTAACTTTGTGAAATATTACATTTCTTCTTAATCTTTGAGTTTATGGCAGTTTTCGATTATTTTAAGTAATTCCTTTCTCCTGTCTTTTTCGTTTTCTATTGCGCAGAGGATGTTCTAGAATGTCGAAATAGTATCGGATGTCTTTTTAAAGCCTTGCTTGATGGAGGTATCTTCTTCGATGAGTGGTCGGATGAAGACTAAATTGCTGTTTGCACGATTTAACATTTCCTTGATGTTCTCATTGAAAACGTTTCCCTTCAAACTTGCGAAATTCAAGAAGTAGTCGATCAGCAATTTGACACCCATTCGACGGGATAAACTCTCACTGAACTCAGAAAACATTTTCGCTTCGTCACTTGATTTACGCACGAACTCCAAGAAGAAATCCTCAGACTTTTAGGTAGGGGAAGAACAAATAACAACAAAATATATGAATTTTATGTCTTTATTTGTTTCTCTCTCTTACTTGTTTGGAACATACATCGATGTCCTTAACTATGCTGAATTCCTGGTCTTCTATTTCATTGTAGAACTCCTTCACTTTAGTCAGCTATTAAGACAAACGAATCAAACAATAGAATTCCACAAACAAACTTTAAAACACCCCCTTCAATTCACCCACCAATCTTTTCTTGCATACATTCTCAAGTTACTCAATGAGTTCATTGTAGTAATTAATCTTTTCCTCTGAACTCTCCGAATCCTCATCCTTTCCTAGAATAAATCTTAGATCCCTAAGTCTTTCTTATCTCAGATTCTTCAACTGTGTTAATAGTTTCACAATACAATAAATCGCTTAGATCTTGGAGTCTTTTGATTTGTTTCTCTAAGAAATCATCCCTTTGAGGGACATAATCTGATTTTGCTTCTAATCAAACATCAACTCAGCACGACGTATGTTGTTCTCATCTGATTTATTCACAAGCAAATCACGGATATTTTCTTCGATTTAGTCGATCTTTTTGCAGACTCCTTGGATTTCTGCGTTGGCTTTCTCAAGCTGAACAGAGAAAAAAATAGCAGTTAACCCCCAGTGAATATCCATAATAATCAATCCTTTTTCATACATCTTAATCTAGGAATCGGAGCTACGCGAGAAGTGTGTCGATTTCGTTCTCAAATTGTTTGTTTGTATTCCAGAAATCTTAGCTTCTTGATATTTCTATTTTGTTCTTATCTTGAATGTCATTTTGCATATCCGTGGAGAATTCCTTGTAGATTCGTTGCCGACGAGGGGAAGATTAACCAATTACAGTGGATTGAAGCTTCAAAACATGGGGATTGAGGCAATGATCGTTGAGTTGTTTTAGTTCTTCTGCAAGGGTTTTGATGTTCTGGGTTAAGAGTTGCTCATGCTTATCATTGAAGTCTAGGAGTAATCTACGCTTTTTTGTTTGAACCAGTTCTTTCCTTCTGCTCATGAGGGTGATAAGGCCGTTCACTGTGGATTGGTTTAAGGTTAGAAAATAGAAAAAAATTAGAAGAGCAATCAAGAAAAATGAAGGACAATCAACTCATAAAAATGTTATTAATAAAGAAGTGTTTTGGATGGGTATTCTTCAATCATTTATTCTAAGTTGTTTACTGTTTTCATCAAGTTCATCGTTGATTTGATCCAACGTGAGCTACTGTAACTCTGGGTATCCATTCTACTAGAACTATTATGATTATTACTATTATGACTAATGGTGGTCTAATATAGAGAAGCTTCGATACTAAGAAGACTCATTCCTTGGTAGTTATTATTAAACTCCTGATTATGATGATTACTACTATAGCAACTGCTACTACTTAGGTGTCTCACGGCTGTCTGAAAATTACAAAAATTTAGTAGGTTTGCCTGCTGCTCCTGTTTGAGCAACGGAATTCGACGAACTGTGATTACTGCTACATATGAGAAGATTAGACTTTGGCGTAGCACCTTGAGCATATCCAGCACGCAAATTTGTGATATTCGTTAATGGTATTTTGTGTGCGTTTGTATTGTGGTCGATGTTACTACTATCGTAGTACTAGGATTGACCAGCATCATTTTGAAAAGAGTTTCTCCCACTAGAGCGTTTCATAGTTTGTAGGTTGTAGTAGTTCTTTCTGTGATTGTTCTTGAAATGTTCAGGGAATAAAATATGTACTTTCAATCACCTTCTTTTTTGTTTGTTTGTTGTTGTTTTTCGTATGCGCAATCAAAGAGCCTTTGATTAGTTTTATCGATTCGAATATTTTTTCTGTATTGTTTATTTCAAATTTCAAAGAGCTGTTTGTTATGTTGCTAGTATTCATTGTCTGGTAGTTGTTCAGCCATTGAATGATTGAATGGGCGAAATTAAGCCATTTTAGAGAATGTGTGTTCTTTTATGATTTCATATTAAAAATAAGCTGTTGTAATGGCATGGTTTTTAAGAAAGAAATAAACAGAAATATTGAAGAAATTCTTATTATTGAATTCTTAGGGGGAAACATAAAACACTTAAAATAACAGTTAAGATCGACATTAATATCTTGTGTTTTGGAAGAGTTTCCAAAATAAAAGTTGTAATAATAATGTTAACCATTAAATCAGAAAAAGTAACTTAAAAGATAGACGTTTCAAATGAAAACAAGAGATTAGTTGATTTCTTTCTATGGGCTGTAATGAATCAAATTTAGAGATTACGCAGAGTTGAAGGAAAGAGAAATTCAAATGAAATCACATTCAAAGAGAGAAAATGAAGAAATTAATGAATGAAGAAATACTCCATGAATGATCATAAAATTTAGGGGAAAGATAAGATTATTATTATTATTGTTTCATTCGTCTTTGTATTCGAGAGTTTTAAATGAAAAATACTGTATTTGTATTATTTGATTGGGGAGTATTCCCATGAGAAAGAAATAAATTAAATAGTATTTGCAGATCATAAGCTTGCTTGTATTATCTAAAATGAGTAATAATATTGATTTTTACAGCACAAGGATAACAAAAAAGTTAACTAAATTTAATTGATTATTCTTTTAATAATTAGAACTTTTATCATAATTTTTCGCACTGATTACTTTAACTCTGTGGATTTCTTTGATACTGCATATTGATTCATTCCCTCCAACTGGCCTTAACAAGAAGTTAGATAGAAAAATACACAACCACAGTGAGTTTACTAAAATAATAAGGCGTCTCAAAGAGACAAGAAAAGCATGCATAAATCTTAGAAATAGATGAACCAATTGATCTTCCAGATAGTTTCTCATGTGAGAATATGATTGGCTCCTTTATGGAAGACATATTCACAGACTTAAACTCTTCCATTTAACTTCTATGCGAGAAAGCATAAATAGCCAATTCCTCGATTACTTATGCTCTGAAGCTCACTGAATATCTTCTGTTTTTGAGAAATATCTTTCATGATTATGAGATGCCAAATACTGTAACATTGAAAGACGAAGATGAACCAAAACCATCGGAAATAGACTCTATGCAGTGCTTCCGGATAACAAAGCGAAAGCGATCGCTTACTTCATTGCGTTAGTATGAAGAATAATAAAGAAGGGAACATATTGATCATGGTGATCAGGGATAATAATAACACACAACAGAAGAAGGAACTGATGGATAAATCATATCTGCCATTATTGATGAATAAGCAATAACTGGATAGAATTCTTCTATTAATCATGGTTCTCCTATCTTTTTAACTCCTTTAAAGCAGCAACCCTTGAAAGATCGTCTGTACGTTCGAAGAATGATCGCAAGGGAGAAGCAACGAAACCCCGTTTTTTATGAGAGTTTAGCGAATTCAATTTAGAATTATCATGAAATTGATTTAAAAGCTACTGAATCCTTTTAGAAATATATCTAAGGCCATTCGCTAGGTCCATTAGTTATGGCATAACCGATTAGTCCTTTAAAAGAAACACCTAAGGAATTGATTTTACCAAAGAATATAGCATTTTACAAAGGATATCATAGGAATAGAGATGATAATGATGAAGAAGAAGAGATATTGGAGGGAATTGAAGGAAAAGATAGAGGGTAATAAGGAAATAAAATGAATGGGAGTTAGAATGGTGATGAGGATGTTTGTGATAATGATAGTCTGATTGGAGAGAACGATGCAGAGAAGAGATAGAAAATACAAAAAAAGATTCATAGAAATCTACAATAGAGAAGAGGGATGATGAGTGTTAATAGTAATTATTCTCATTAACTGTAGACTGTTGGTATCCCTTCAAATTATAAAAGTGAGTATTCATAGGAGCCTTAGAATAAATCCTAATGTAACTCAAGCCTTAGCAACGCTAAATATTAGAGTAGATAATAGTAATGTTAATAGATTCCTGAAGATACTCTTAAAAGTAGCAGCAGAAATACATTATTCAATAGTATTATTAGGATTCGTGGCTAGTCTGAAGGAAAAACTTCTCTCAACTCCATGGATAACACCATCAATAACAACAATAACAGCAGCAACTTTAGCTATAGCAAACCCAGTGTCTAATCACCTCTTCGTAATGAGCTAAGTATTCTACAGTAGATTCGTGCTAAACATTAGAGGTCTCAATCGCATTAGATTTCCAATGCCAACACGTATTCTCACATAGCTATGTTTAGTCGCAACGTTAATAACACCAGTCTAAATACTAGCATAGTTAATAAAAGTAATAGTACATTTGAGAATATTTTGAACACTTCTGTATCATCGGGAACATCAAACCTCCCCCTTAAGCTACCAGCTTTGCCATTAAGTAGACTTAAACTCTATTGAACAGTGTCATGTTCATCCAAGTTTGTCTATACATAACTAAATTGAGAAAAGAAAAAGAGAACTTTTATATGGTTCATTTCTTTTAAATATTAATTACTTCTTTACTCAGATAACTAATGTAATCCTTATTAACAAGAAAATAATAAACCTTTCATTTGTTAGCATGTTTGAGTACACATTTCATGCAGGGATTTCGAAAACATACGGGTTTATTGATTAAAGAAACAAAATTTATTTCCTTTATGCACAACTAAATATGATAAACAATGCTGCTACAAATAACAAATAATATGACCTATTTTGAGTATTATTTAAGTAATATTTTAAAATAGCAGTCTTCTTCTCCTTCTTTTAATTTAAAAAGACATAAACAAAACCCTCATGAATACCCCCACTCTTTGTCAGACAAATCATTCAACTATTTCCTAAAATAAAATTAAATTCTTTCTTCTTTATGTATTCATCTTGGGATCTTCTATTTACGCTTTTTAGTTAGCATGATAACTTTGTGTTATTGTTCTTATTTAATGATTGCCTCTTTTTTCTTTTCAACATAATACATCAAAAAGAGGTACATCTTAGCAGAATATATGCACAAAACTAATTCAGTTTGAATAAAAATAATAAAAAAATAATAGTCTTTGGATGAGTTAGATCATGTTTTATTTTTTCAGACCTAACAAAATAAGATACTGGAGGGGGGAAATTACATTCACAAATATCATGAAAATAATCAATCAAATTGTTATTAAAAAATGACAAGTATCTTGTTTTGAAGCATTCTGTAAATTCTCATAGTTATTTTTTATTTAGGTATTTTTATGAAGATATCAGATACAAAATGAAAGCTGTGAATATCTACGCTTTCTACAGGATATTCTCAACACCATATTGAAATAAAAATGAAGATACTAAAATGTTATCACTAAAAGTTGACCAAAGTTGGCGAAAAACAGAAAAATTGTATTTCACGAATTATTTTTTTACTATCGAAGCAAGATTTTCAACAAAACATAACAAGAAAATTGAAAAGAATGCACAAGCATCTATGGTGGCAAGTAAAGCCAAGCAACCCTGCATCATTTAGTTTTCTTTCAGCGAGTGATGTATGGTATGACAGATTTTAATACGATCGTTATGGGAGGTTTCGTAGATAATACTACGATTTCTCTAATTAAATTGTCATTTGTTATGGGAGATATAAATTATAATTGATTTGTCAGATTGGGGAGGGAGGGGATATAAAAACCACTTTTAGAATTTATCTTCCTTCAAAAGTTAGACTGAGATATGCCTAAAAATTGAAAGGTGCTAACAGAGAACAGAGGGAAATAAAAAAGATTATTTTTCATAATGGATGTCTGATTGATTTAGTTCAGGAATTGTTTTTCCAAGAACTGTGAGGGGCTTTCTATCTAAAAAGAATATTATAAAGATATTATTTTGTTATTAAGGGTTAAGATTAGATAATAAGAATGTTATTATTCTAATCTGGAAGAATAAAACATTCTCAATCACTCCCCCCTCCATCTGATATAATAATAATGTGTAGATATCTGTGAATAAATACTTGCTAATGGAACCCTCCTTCTCAATAAATTAATAAATAATTCAATCAAACAAACAAACCATCTGGAATCTCAAATGAAAACACTTTTACTCACTCTCTTTGGAGTTGCGTTGATCACTTCCCTCGGCCTTGCTTCCTTCTTGTATCTCAAAGATCAAGATACTGAGGACCTCCTTCAGTCAGCCACACCTCTTCCCTACATAACATACGTAGACGATGTTCTCGTGGATGATCTGGTTCTTCAACTAAAGGGATAAACCGATGACACCTAGTTGTCACTGATTTAATACTTCATCTTGCAGCAGCACAAATTCTTGAATGCTGATGTAATCGTGAAAATCCTGGCAGCACTGAACTATTCCTCTCAAAAAGAAGTACAACAACATGCCATCATGGTGATGAAGCCTTACATTGCTCCTCTTAATATGAACGAGACCTGTTAAGTTTTGAATGCGTTCTATACATATAACGGGATAGCTTCTAGCGTCGTGATATCTCAACTCTATGACTTAAATAAATAATAAGATACTTTCGAACGCGTGATTGGTGCCGTAGGTCTCCCTGGTGATTAAAATCTAAACCTATTTTTCTGGCCACAGTTTAATAAGAGATTTAGTTATCGCTTCCTAATCACATCCGAAGGAAGGCACGTTGGTTTCGTTTTCGATCAATCTGAGAATATGAACACAGTTGCTTACAGATAAGCAGATGGCACTAACATCACAAGATATAGCATGTTGAGCCAATTTTATTGGCCCTCTGAAGATCTTTTCTAAAACTTTTATGCTTTATCTTACGTTCTAACTGGTAATAGAACAAATGAATATTGCTTGTCTTGTGACATTGGAAGCGAAGAATTATTGGGTGGACTCAGTGCTGTTGTTGAGAATATGGGTAGAGGAGGTGGAGAAAATGACATTTATTCAAAGCTTTCCCAACTCCTTGCACAGCCTTACAGCTAGCTTTCTGATGTCTATATCTGGTCCACTGGAATCATCACATCAGGCACACAGGACTTGAATGATTTCATAAAGCTAATCGATGCAACTAACAGCTAAACTAGAAGTAAAATTCGTATCAACACTGTGTCTTTCTTAGTCGGAGGAAGCGAACCATAATTAGTCAAATCTCAAGCCACATACCTTTTGCAAGGGCTCGCTGACTACACTGGGGGCACATTCATCTAAATATATCCCTAACTCAATTGAAAAAAGCAAAAAAGAAATGTTTTTTGTTCAATTTATATAAATTACTCCTTCACTTTGATAAATAAAACAACAAACATTCCTCAAGAGCCAAGAAAATAAATTAATAAAATCCTTATTGTGCCTTTAATTCATCGATTCCCATATGATGTGAGTTTATTGATGGAAAGGAGCAACGTTTTAGTAAAGGAAAAAGTATTTTCGTTATTATATGCTTAATTTAGCTTTAATTAGACTAAAAATAACTTAACTGATAATTCATTATTTGTTTAATAATTGGGGAATAGCTATCTCCTATTCATTATTAAGCTAATAAGATAGCAATATAGATAACCAGAATAAGATAGCAAGTGAGAAACCCATCATCAATATCTTATTTTCGTTACGAACATGCACGAAATCATCTTCACTATCTTCAGAATAAAGAATAATGAGCATGTTAGTGAATCTTTTTTGTTGTTGTTGTTGCATCTGTAGCAGAAATAGTTGACACATTAATAAGGACAGTATCGTAATCCTATTTTGCTTTTATATCGATCAATTATTAACAAATCTGGTATTCTATGTTTTTAATGGATCTAGAATTTCATTTACGTTTTATCTGATCTCCATTTCGAATAAGTTAAGAAAAATGAAAAGTACTACATGTGAGCCAACTCGATTAAGTATTGATAACTGATAAAACTTGTAGGTGTCACTATCGAGAGATATCCGAATTGGGAAGCACGAATTGGTTAGGAATTAATTATGTTTTAGGACATAAAAGCCATGTTGATAAATGAGATAAATGCCGTTTGTCTTGGATATCAGCTTTTTTCAGAAGAATTCAAATCTGGCATAGAGAAAAACGAGAAGGAAGAATCAACAAAACAAGAAGATTAGTTTTGGTTATCTTTTTGCTGCTAGTTTCTATTATTCCGTTTAGTCGGCGCTACTTAATTGCTCGATGAGTATTTAAATGTTGCAAAATACTATGAAAAACCTTGTGTCAATAATTTAGATTCCTGATAATACTCATAAAAGCAGCAGCAGCAGAAATACATTATTTAATAGTAGTATGAGGATTCATGGCTAGTCTGAAGGAAAAACTTCTCTCAACTCTATTTTATTATTCATATTTGATTATTTCTGGACATGTTTTTCTCAATTAGATGGCTTTTCTCATTATTATCGTAAAGTATGTGTGTAAGTATTATTGAAACAAAGTGAGTTAAAAAGGTGGAGGCATAGTCAGATATTCATGTAAGTAGTTGCTTTGGAAAATAAAAAATATCGAATAAAATAGTATTTTTTGATTGCGAGAAGAGTTTTAGTTAAAAAATTACTTTATCTATTGAGATTAACTAAAGAGAGAGAGAGAGAGAAGAAATCAAAAGAGCTAAAAAATGAAGCCATCACTTCTTGTTGCTATCAGTATAATTCTAGCTGCCGTGCAGGCTGCACAACATGACACTACAAAGGAGCATTCAAAATATCACGTCAATGTGTATCTTGATGTGGATTCAAGGGAAACATACACGCTTTTAGCAGCACTGTCATTGTTCAATGAGTAACATCAGAAGAAATGTAAAGACATGAGAGGAAGGGATAGGATTTATTCATTTCCCTAATTTGCTCTTTTTGTAAATCAAAATAGATGATTTCAGCTTGAAATATGAGGTCACTGGAAAGCTGTAGTTAGAGGAGAAAGCGGAAGGAAACACTGAGGAACTTGATAGTGAGACTAAACAAGAATAGCTTTCTTCAAGAATCTCTAAATCATGCTATTTCAATGGAGAATATTGCAATGAATCAAACCCAAGTGCGATGCGAGAGATCATCAGATAAGTCTGCATTGCGAGATACTCCACTGAGGCATTCTTTGCTTATGCTAAGTCAGTTGGGAGATAGTACAATGAGTATCTTAAAGGCTAGATATAAAGCATATTTGAAGTTTCTGATTTGTATCCATTTGATTTCGATGCAGCATCCATAACTGCAGTGGATTAAACCACTTATGGGAAAGATCAAATGGATAAATGCTTTGAAGAATCCTTTGTAGCAACAACGAACGAGAATGATGAATAGGTAGTCTCTCCGAAGAAGATTTCATATTTATCTTAGAATTTGATTCTCGATGAGTAGCTGCAAATCTGGGAGAGTTTCAAGGATTCTGATGCATAATTACCATTTGTGGTGCTGAATCACATGGAGATCTATCCAGCTTAGGGGAAGAAATACAAGGATTAAGTGATTGCTACAATGTGTGCTGCAGTGGATGATGATGAAGAAAATATCAACAGCTCCATATGTGAAGGATTTATTGACTAGAACGAGCACACAGACGATGATGACAGTCTCTCAGCAGGCTCGATTGTGCTGATCATCTTCGAAGTGCTTCTGGGATCGCTAGTAGTTGGCTACGTTGCTGTGAAATTATACTAAAGACATATTCATAAGAGAAAATAAGATATTTTTAATTATGTCCATGAATATGATAAAGTTGACATGATTTTGGCACATCCATACATTGAACTCAATTCAGACGAATAGAAGAAGGATAACAAGGGGAGTACTACAGAATGAAGAACTGTGGAATGGAAAAGAAGATAGGAGAAAAAGATAGAAGAGTTGGATATTAAAAGAAAATGATTATGCGCACCCCCACGAGCATTTACTTTAAGAATCTTCACCCCCTCAAATAAACACATAGTTATTCATTTTTTCATGGTTTTATTGATTGTATTTCAGGAGAACATTTAACAAACATTTGGAATTCATTTATGCATACATACACAAACTTTTCTCTCTCTTTCTTTCTCTTATCATTGTGTTAATATCTCATCCAAAGACGTGTATCACAGTTTAGACAATATCTCTAATACCTTAGCCCAATGTTATCACTGCTAACTCTGCTACTCCATAAAACCATTTGAAGATCGCTAGATTTAAGTTTATCAGCCATATAAATATATCCTTGTAACTGTTAATGACTAACTAGAAATATTCACTAAGTTTCTGAATCACCGTTGTGTCTGCTTGGAATATCTCTAGAGTTTTGTTGAAAATACCTGTAGCTAAACTAATATACTCGGAAGCAGTCTTCTCTGCAAGACTAATCATTGTCTGAAGAGTTTGTTAGATTGACTAGCTTGTTGATGTTAGAATACCTACTATGTTATAAGCAACCCTTTATGCAAATGACTCCGCAGAAACAATACCAGCTTGACCATAAGTTATTAGTCTCTCAGCAGAGTGTATGACTGAGTTCTCAGCAGCTACGGCGATCTCACTTGAGATAATAATGGATTTATACACAGCGAGAGTGAGAATCAACATGAATATGATTAGGAACCACAAAAGGATTCGGACAATCAGGCTCAGCATGGGTTTGTGAGATATGCTCGATGTAACACGGCTAGGTTATTTAACTATCCATTGCAGAAGGGATTTGGTAATCTTCCATGGGAAAAATATGATTTTTTCAAGGGTGTCAAGGATAGATTTCATGTTTAGGGTAGTGTTTGTGTGTTCAAAGGGCAAGAGTAGCTGATTAGCTATTGTTAATATGAGTTGCGTGTGTGTGTTCTATGTTTTTGTTTCCTAGAATACTTTCTGATTGATAATTATTGTCTTGGGATAATTTATTTTTAAAGTATCTTTCTCAAACCTAAAAAGATAACATACAAAACACAGCAGAAGATTACTGATTTGACTGATAAACTCAACAGCTGTGGAACAGAACATCAGCTGTGAGTGCTTAATTAGTAAATTATTAGGTTAGTAGGAACCATGAACTACGTATTATTATTATTATTAACAAATGGAAGATACACACATTTACAAATATAATTAAGATTATTATACTTTAGTTTCACTTTTTTCGATTGATATGTCATGGTCTGTTAACTTTTCTTTAGTAACTTAAAGATACTAATTACTTGTGAGAGCTGGCATACCCTTTTCCTTGGAGACCTTACTTGAAAACTAACTTAATCTTAAATAAGTAAAAGTATTAAATTCTATTTAATTTTTGATTTATTTTTTCCAAAACCAAAGTGATAGCAATGAAAAACATAATGAAATATAAGAAAAGAAGATTTGAACTCCAAATAGAACTTTGTTGAGTTAGAGAATGTCAAATGAATTGTTTAGAATGGTTAGTTATTAATTCTATTAGAATTGATTGTGTTTTTCACATAATCATCAAAATATAAATTAATGAGATAAGCAGAAATTTAATAGGTTTTTGTTATTTTAAGCTGAGATTAATAAAAACTAAAGGAATTAATGTAGAACCAAAAAAGGATTATTAGTTTCAAGCTTATTAATTGATATTACCACAAATAGCGATAGTAGAGATAACGAAACTAAATAAAAGAAAAAGCAGAATCTCTTGAAAAATAATCTTTTTAAAATGTCTGTTTTTCAAGACATTTAAGTGTCAAGTGAACATGCAAATGAAGAAGAAGAAGAAGAAGAAAATGAAGATCTACAATTGATTTGCGATATCAATTTGTCAAGTGAAGAATTGGAAAACGAAGAAGATGGAGAAGAAAAAGAAGACAAAATGCCAGATCTTCAAAAGGATGATACACCTCAGATTAGCAATTAATCTCCATTTGCGCTTCAGCGAGGGAATACTATATTTCCAGATGTCCATTGGAATACTGCTACATATCAATAGCGCAATCAATTGGTAATCATCGTTTTTATCGTCTTATCAAACTTATTAGATAATTTTCTTATATTTATCGCTGTTTTTCTCTCAAGAGACTGATCTCTTTGCTGAGCTACGAGGTGGGGTTTCGAAAAACAAATTAAATTGATGCGATCACAGGTTTAACTCAGGACATAGCTTTCTTTAAGAATCTACATGATCATGAACTTCACAGGAGATGTGCCTAATGCATGAAATATGAATCATTCCCCGCAGGTTCGATGATCTTCAAAATAGGTAAACAAACTAAGGAGGATAGGGTACCTTATTAACTATGGTTGGTTGGTTGATCTTACAGGCAGTATTGGATGGAAGTTCTATATTATAATTGAAGGGAGTGTTGGAGTGTATCTTCGTTCGATTCAGGATTCCTCTGGAAATGTTGTGTCAACTGTTGTTGATCCAACTGAGAAATATGGAAATCTTGTTGGGGGATTGTAATACTTGAAGTAGCTGTCTACGGGAGATTCCTTCGGTGAGCTTGCACTCATGGAAAGACGACCACGATAAGCATCCATCGTCGCACATACAGTGAGGATAATAATATTAGGGAGGGAATTCTTTGGATTAAAAATGAATTAATTGATCGTTCTTTGAAAATGAAGGACTTGCACGTGGGTGTGATCGAGAAGAATGACTTTTAGTTGATCTTGAGAACACACGAGGAAAACAAATAGCAGTAGATGGCTAGATTTTTTGATAATATTTCACCTTTTTCGAAATGGAATTTCAGAAGATAAGTGTCGTTGCATTTGAATTCGATCCGATAAGAGTTTAAGATTAATTAGATTGTCTACAGATAGGATGCAAAGGTGTCTGCATTTTATATTATCAAGTCTGGAACATTTGCTGTAAATGAGATTGTGTTTTGTTAGAGTAAAGTAGTAGAGGTATTGAAGGTTTTGTTGTTTTGTATTTTGGCTGTGAAGGTTATCAAAGAATTGACGATGAACAAGAAGGACAGGAAGCTGATTAGTCACAGGAAAAAGGAAAGATTAGAGAGCTAGAAAAAAGAAGAAGAATAAGGAAGAAAAAGAGGAGGAAGAGATGTCACTGTTGATAAAGAAATGAAAGATATCAAGACGAAAAAGAAATAAGCTAACAAAGAAGATGTAACTAAGGTTATTATTCAAGATGGAATGGAAGATGAAGATGATGGAGATGAAAAGAGCAAAGTCAAGGACATTCAGTTAATGAAACGAAACACGCAGGGAATAGTTGGTATAAAACTAAGTGAATTGCAGGAATACGGTTATTTTGGGGATGAAGAGATCACTGAAAAGGTTCCTGTGAGGTAATTCACTGTCATATGCACTAGTGCCCATGCAGAGGTTCTCGTGATACAAAAGAAAGACTTCGAACTTAGAGTGCTCTCAGATGCTATTTCTTGTTAGTTCTTCGTTAACAAAGTAACCAAGATATGAAGAGATTGCGGAGAGATTTTTGAAAATACTTGTAACTTTTTTCCCTTGTGTATGATTAGTCACAGCTGAGGGGAAAAAGGCATAACAATTCACTGGATAGTTCAGAGTCATAGCTCAAAGTGTTTAAGGATTATGTGTGCTAAACATCTTCTTACTTTTGCAGGGCTGAGGTGGATGTAATAAGATAGTAATTTTAGTTGAATTGTGATATTTTTCTTGATATTTGTGTAGATCAAAATGAATCCTCGATGTATGAGTACGCGAGAAGCTGTAATTGCAAAGACTCTTGTGAAAGGGAATTATTTTGAAAGTGAATATGCCAAAAAGGAGTAATAGCAGCGTGTAGCAAATGAGTAACATAATGAGGATTTAAAGGGAATACAAATCTAAGATTGGATGCAGAATGAGAGATAGAATCAACAGAAGGAAAAAGGATAAACAGAATAGCAATAAGTAGCTTAACCTGAGGAGGTTGTGGTTTATCAAAAACATAATACAATGAATGTGAATAACACAGATGGAAATACATTAGTCGATAGGATACGTGCTCGTACACCTGATGGATTGCTAGTGAGTCTTCAGAGGCACTACACACTAGACGATGAGCTGATTCCTTATTAGATTAAAGAAGCCATGCAGAATAGTATCATTAGTAGGGTTAATTCGATTATTTCGGTTAGTCACAAATAGCGATTGCATAGCTAAAGTTCTTCACTTTAAGCATAATCGTCTATGGAAACACCCAAAAACACCAATAACTCCTTGGATACCCTTTAATCAGCTAGTCCTAGTTAATCAATTGGTGGGTTTTGGCTGCCTAGACGTAAGACAGTCTCCAGTGCGGCCAGTACACCTAATGGGAATGCTCATTCAGCTAAGCGATTGATCCCAGGGACGATAATAAAAAAGAAAGAATGGGTTTCTAAATATACAGCTAGTTTCTAGGAGAATTTGCGTAAGAATCTGCATGAGAAGTTTAAAGATTCTTCGAAGCTAAACGCTGCAGCGATTAAGAAGCATTTGAAGTAAACTGCTATTAGTTCTATCCCGAATGATCATCTTTCACAGCCACCACCAGCACTAGCGAATAAGAAACCTGTTATGATGGCACCGGAGATGGATTAGAAATTGAAACTGTTCAAGCGCATAGCGATTTAGACTTTGAATACATGCAAGCGGAACACATCAGGACCGAATGTTAGAGTTGATATTAAAGATATCGCGGAAGAGCTGCAGAAGAAGATTAAGTAGAAGAAGATCAATGATATTAAGGACAAGTTCATGGAGATTATGAATACGAGAAAAAAGAAGGGAGGAGAGGACAGAAAGAGGGTAGATGGGGTAGTTGGAGGAAATAATGAAGAAATTCAAGTGGAATTGGTGAAATCAAAGTTTATGAGTGTTTTAGCTGGGAAAAGGGAGAAGCAAAAGAAGATGGAAGAGGAAAGTGCAGTGGTTACAGTTGTTGAGGGATGCGAGGAACAGGACTAGATAAAAGAGTAGTTGTAGCCTGTGAAAAATATTGAAATACAAAACAGTGAAGAAAGCTAGTATATGAGTACACTTCCAGATAGTCCTGGAATTAATGGATTAGATAGTGTTAGAGAAGACTCTTTGAAGGTTAATGAGGAAGGTATTACAGAGGAAGAGGGGGAGGATTGGTAGCTTCAAAGTAGTAATAGCCCAAGAAGTAGTAATGGTAATGGTAGTTTTGAGTTATTTAGTCCTTGTTTACTGCGAAACTCTGTGAGTTAAATATACAATGCCAATGAAGGAGGTTCTGATGATAATAGCAATTAGTCTAGCTAATCTTAGCAGCCTTCTGAGGATCCATGGATGAAATAACCAATAAAGCCAACAGATAGTCCGAAGTCTCATTGGCATAGATTCAGGAAAATATCACAATCATCTATGTTCTCTCCAAAATCTTCATAATTGAGAGAGAACTTGCAAAAAGAATTGCAAATTCCTTAAATATCCCCTTCAAAATAGAGGAAAACCACTGTTTCATTGCACGCCAGCAGCAAGAATAAAGTGGATTCAGATTATTATGATGGAATGCTGATCCGCAAACATCTTGAGAACAAAGAGTTCTTTTGTTTGCTGAAAGAAGGTAGTGATATTGAGCAGTTAAAAGCATAAGACAATGAGGGTTTGAAGCGGGCATTCTTATCTTGTGAGTTAAATCCATTTATCCTAGCAAATAATCGAAACGGGGAGTATGATTCCTTGAAGGAAGATTAAATAACAACAAAAGAATAGGAATACAAAGAATACCCTTCAGTGGATGGAAGAAGACCTGCAACTACAGGGTCTAAAACACAGCAGTATCGTTCTCAATCTCTGCATAATCCTCTTCAATAACTACAACTGCAACAAACTTAGATGAACTATTCTTAGAATAGAACACTCCTCCATAATAGGTCCTCATCTAAAACTACTGCAGTTCCATTGTATAAATTCCAAGTTGCTTAGATTGAAGAACATCTGCAGAAGAGAGGGCAGCAGCAGCATCATAGGAAGACAATTTCATAGAATAATATGAATATCGTTAAGCATATTACTATTCATAGTGTGTTCAGCAAGTGAGGAAAAAGAATTGAGCTGTAAAAGAGAGAAAATACTGGGGAAGATAATATTAATATTTTTAGGAGAGATAACAAAGAAGGGGAGGGATGAATTAATCTTAAACCATTGAGTAATTTGAGTATTGCATAGTCTTTTTGTGGGGACATAACACAAGATTTGTCTCTTTCTCTCTTTTTGAAA
>Ga0302271_10002284_pt1 | contig 17378 bp, 6 predicted proteins | sample III_Bog_N1_1_FD_198767 | JGI IMG/M metagenome (GOLD analysis project Ga0302271, IMG submission 198767) | Peat permafrost microbial communities from Stordalen Mire near Abisko, Sweden - III_Bog_N1_1 | ecosystem: Environmental > Terrestrial > Soil > Wetlands > Peat | place: Sweden: Abisko...
ATGAAAAAAAATAAACCCCCCCCCCTTTTTCTTGAATTATGCTAACGATTGTCTCTCCCAGTACAATAATACTTTCAGATGGAATTATGTTAATCTTATTGGTGATTGCTTGCTTGTTTCTCATAATTTATCTGTTTCTTTTCTAACTTAAAAAATACCTTCAAATTTCAAAAAGATACTCCAAATTAATAAATATGTTTTTCTTCGAATCTTCATTGCTAATTTTCCTTAAAAAAAGGATTTTGCCTCTTTTATGAAATAGCATGGGTATTTCTGCAATAATTGGAACTTAATAACAAAAATGTAAAAAATATTTAAAAATACAAGAAATAAAACTTTAAACAGAGTAAATTCAATGGAAACAATTTCAAGGGGTAGATAATTTGAAAGATGGGTGGAGAGGAAAGGAGAAGGTTAAGATTAACTAAGGATTCTTGATTATGATAATAAAAATGGACTTTATTACATCCTTTTCACTCCATTTCACTACCTTGCCGAAGGATTTTATCTTTGAAGAATTTCATTCCAATTCCTTTATTCGTGTACATGCTATCAACGCTGAGATTGTAATTTTGAATCATAGAGTTTTTCTCATGCTTAGAAAACATAATCTTATCCATCTCTTTGTCAGATTTATTTGTCTTTTCAGTTCAAATAAGAGGAAAAAAAACAAATTAGAAAAGTAATAAAACTTACAATTTTTTTCAAGGAGAATGATCTTATGAATTAAATTAAATAATAAAACGACAAATTGATAATTACATCAAATTTCCGATTGATTGCATTGACCCTCTTGTCAATGTTTTTCACGAGCTCCTTCGTTTGTTCGGAGTCTTCTGTTAGGGCGCTGTTGATTTTGCTCAGTAGGTTATTGAATTTGTCACATTAAGGAGAAGGAAGATTCTATTGAGAAGAGATAGATTGTTATGAAGATAGTTGAGTTGATTTTGTTTCATCTGCAAGCAAGCAAGCAAATAAACAAGTTAAAATTATTGTTGAATGATTTCAATTTGCAGAGCATGTATAGAGACTCATGCGTTTGAGTTATAATTAACTTCACAAAGCAGCAAAAATATCAGAATATTCTTCTTACTGATAATGATTTTCTTAGAAAACTGAGATTTCGGAATTGTTTATGTAGAACTGATCGTCCTTGCTGAGTTGATATGCGAAGGTGAGCATGATTTATTTCCTCTTTCCTCAGCTTTCTAAGCAGAGATAGTTATTCTTCTCTCAGCTGTTGTTTGTTATTCAAAGAATCAACTTATCAAACAAAAATGGGGACATGTTAATCTAAAGATCATTTTTTACAGTTCATTTGCATCATCTTTGTCTTTCTTTATTAAATCTGATGTTCTTGGATTTCTTATTAGTTTTTTGATGAGCGTGAATTAAAAATAGTTTTTAGGTTTATTTTTTCTATTTTTGAGCAAACAATCTCACTATTTAGGCAGTAATCCAACAGATTAAAGTTTTGTGTTCACTTGGATACTGATACTAGACAATCATTTCAAATTATTCTCTTGTATTATGTGAAAAATCTTACTACAAAAATGTCAAATAACTCAATAAAAATACCCAGTAAAAAATTATTTAATTCTTATATTTGATTACACTGATAGGTTTTGGTACTACTGTAACATGCATTTTAAAGATTGTTAATGAGATACTAGAGTAGTTTTCGATTTGAAGACTACTGAATATAAATTAGCATTGATAATTTGTTTAGGGATACATGCTAGTACTGGCTGTTAATTAGAAGTACAAAAGGCATCTAATTTAATAATCATGGGAATTTTAAGATTCCACAAAGGAAAAAAATAAAATAAAAAGATTCTTTTTTCTTCTAATTTTATGCTTGGGAGCTTAGAATGAATTGAAGTGGGAAATATTTATTTTTTTAGTCAGAAACCAGATGCACTAATCAATATTTACAACTCTGAAACAGAGGAGTTTTACCTGAAAATGCCTTTTCATGTGAGTAATTTTGTTTTTTTCTTGTATATACCCATTCTTCAATCGTCTTAGATAGAAATATTGAAGCTCTGGAGTTGAGAATTAGATAAAAAATGTTCTTCGAGGAAATATCCAAGTTGTTTACAAGGAGAAATAAGAGGAAAAAGAATAGCTGCAGCGTTCTCTAAGGCCAATATAAATAGTTCGAAGCTCAATTTATCTTTGTTTCCTGCGAGAAAAATATTTGTTTAAAGTAGATTAATTTCTGCATTTCAAACGAAAAATATATAATTTATTACTTGAAAGGAGGCAACGATTGTTTGTTTTCACTTTTATAGCTTACAAGAACACCCTTTTTGCTTGAGTTATGTCCATTCCAATGTTATCCATAAGCTGAGTGAACTAGAAAATATCCATTTCTTGATTTTTTGCATTTTATGAGAACAACCAAGAAAGAAACTAAAAGCAACAATCAATCAATATGAAATTATCTTGATTTCTTAATCCAAGGAGGTCTTATGGAGAAGAAAGAAGAGGGAAGCACATCATAGTTTTCATTTTTTATGGGAACAGTTATTACTCCTAATCTTGATTATGTTTATCTTGGTTACTACAGTCGCTAAAATTGAGATATGATTTATTTTAATTATTTTATTTAAAGCTGTCACTAAAGAGAGAGAATTGCTATTTGTTTTATGATCGAATCTTTGTCTTTTTAGCTGAATTTCTGTGGATTTAAAGAAGGGAAAGATGTCTTTGTTGAGGATGGAGATTCTAAAATGAAGAAGAATTGTTTTAAAAGGAGGTTAGAATCGATGGATCTTTTGAGTTCTTTTTTAAATGAAATGAATAATTATTATTGCAAACCGTGTTAGTAATCAAGTCAAAAAAAATAAAGAATGCTCAAACAATTAACGTTTAATATGTGTGAAGTACCATTTATTCATGTAGTTTTTGTCTGATGATGAGCGAGCGATTTGAGCTATTTGGAAATAATTTCTCAAATCCTTTCGATAATTCTATTTTCTCCAGCAGCAAAATCAATTAGTCGCAATGAGATTCATTATTTATTCTTGAGAAAACGAGGCTCGCTAGCCTAATTAAGCTGACTCCAAATTTGCTGAATGTGAATACTTCTCCAAGTTCTTCTAAAAAAAACTCTGATTTATCCATACACGAACTGCTGTAAGATCGGTTATTTTCGTTGCTAGCGATAACTTCTTGAAATAAACAAAAAGCAGACGATTTCGTAATCATTTTTGGAAATATTTCAAAATCTCTCAGCAGCGTAAAGAATGCCTATTCAGATAAATAGCTTATTTCGTTATGATCTGTTTTGTTGAATCTCCACTCAGCCACGAAATATTTCTGATAAACAAAACAAAATTTATAACAAAAAGTGAATCATTTTTGATGACCAAATCAATTTTTTCTGTTTTCTCCATCAATACTTAGTAAATATCCATAAGAATAGGTGAAATCTATTTGAGTAACATCATCTGCTGAACCTGAATAGGTTATTTTAGAATCTGCTGAGCAATTCCAAATTCTGTGTGAGAACTTATAAAATCATGCAGTGGAAGTAAGTGTTCTTGAAGGATCATTTGTAAAGATTGATTTTCGTATAATTTAGGATAAACTGTAGTCCCAATCTAAGGTAGAAGATTCAAAAAGGAGTGAAATGTAACAGAGTGTTTTTGCATTGTATTCGAGGCATGTTTGATAAAGAGGAGATCAAGGGGAATCGAATCATTGTAATTTTGTCTAATTCCAGCTTCAACCATCATTTTCTGGAAATTGCTTTTTCCTAATAAGCAGACACAACTACGATCACCAAACCGAACATAATATGTAAAAATAACTTGGAGTTTTTAGTATAATTGAGAGTTTTCAGTGCTTTTTAAAGGACTCTGCAGATAATATTAGCTTCGGAAGAAATCTTTGAGAGGATAGGAAAGAGCACTATTGCTATTAGTATTGCCATCTTCATTGTAGTTTTCATTTTCGCAGAGAGTTGCGAATTATTGAATAGAATCATAGTAGAATTTTGAAAGGATTTAGTCTTTTCTCTTGTATTACTCTCTAATTTCATTCTCCTTTTCTTATAAGTCATATGCTCGTTAACCATAGATGGCATAATCTCTAGTAGACTTCCCCAGCTTATTCAAAGTAGTCATTTCTCCTTAGTTAACTCCTGACATTATTTCTTTCAAATAATCAAAACTTGACTTTTTAGCACTTTTTTCATTCTGCTTCTGTTTATTCATTCCAAGATGTAAAATTGAATTATCCGATCGATTTTATTGAGAATTATCAAACAGTCCACATTTTACTTCTCCTCCTGTCTCTATTAGATCTCTGTCAATTTATGTTTGTCCCGTTTAAGTTACTGAACAAGCCGTGTTATTCAGTGAAAATGTATTCAGCTGTTGTTCGCTCTCCTCTGTGATTGCACGGAAATAGTTTTCATAATGTATAGCATTTTTTGGTAGATTTCTTTCACATTTCTATGCTGACCAGCAATCTATTTCAATTGGTTCACTTGATCCCATTTCAGAACTTTCTTCTTCCTCTTCAGAAAAATCATTTTTATCTTAGTGATTACTTCCCTAATAGCCTTTATTCGTTTAACTATTTTCTTCTGAGTAATTTCCATAATTTCCAACTAGCTCATTGGTTCTTTGAGCAGTAGAGCTTCCTGTTCCTTGTGAAAGCGATGTACTTTTCTAGCTAAACTACTTAGAATCAGAGTCTTTTGAGCGAATCAACATCATATTCGCGAAGTAACAAAAAACAAAAAATAAATCCGATTAATTTAGACTAACGCAAAGAATTACTAATTTCTCTGTGATTCCCGCTTTTAACGGATATATTTTTACCTTCTAAAGGGTAATCAAATCCTGTAAGTTTGCGTAAAATTAATGCACATATCCCATAAGTAGTTTTCAATACTAGCTCTAGAAATAACAATTTTTAACATATTTTTATTTGGGATTTTGTGACATGAAATTCTACCTAAAATGGAGTTCTTACAGCAAATAAAATAGGATTATTTCATAAATTACTTAATCACATTCATTTCTTTTCAATAGCATTCTTCACCTTTAAGACTCCTCCACCTTACTACTTTGCAACCATATCTTTGATGGTCTTTCCGATACTTCCATTGAGATCGGCACATGTTATATAAATGCATTGGCATTCATTCTCTGATTTCGGTGTAATCATCCAACCTGCAATGATGAGAGTAGCTCGAACTGGTTTTTTATTTTCTGGAATCTTCGCATAAGGAACAGAAAATGCTATCAAATAAAGAGTGCCGTCGAGTTCGAATGTACTCTAGAATAACACCATATCTCTGTCTGATACAGTCAGCATTCCTTTGAAGATATTGTACTCAATACTTGCATTTAAAGATAACTCTTCGACTCTCCTTCCTTCTTTGAAACTCTCATCCCATGATGAGCGTTTTGTTCTGTCTTTCAAGAACTCTAAAACCCTCTCAGCTGGTCTCTTAATAGTCGATTCACCTCTGGACATAACATTCCCAGATTTCTCATCGATTTTAGAATGTCGCAATAGATCTTAATTGCAGTTTCCTTCTTTCCAATTGTTTTCGGGATTCAATGGAGATACTTTAATGAGATACTACAGTGCATCGTCTAGTTTCTGATTATACAGCTCCCCTGCTTCTCCTCTAAGAAAATAACTTTTCTAAGGGATCTCTGGCTGCAAAAGTGCAGTTATTTCTTCTGGAGGTGACTTCTCCTAAGAATCCCTTTCAAGAGATTTATTAACAGGAGGGTTATCTTCTTTTTTCTCTTCTTCTTCCTTTTGTTCTTCTTCTTGATGCAGAGGAGGTAGCTCCTTTTTAATAACTATTTAAGGTTATTTTTAAGAAGAGGAATGTTCTTAAGTAGATGGCTTATCAGTTTTCTCGTTTTTTATAGATTTTTATTCATTTTTAGCTAAAACTGAAGTCTACTCAAATGTTCCAGATTAATGGTCAAGAAGAGATCGTTAATACGCAAATATTGAGCTAGTAGGTGATCTCTTGAGGCTATCTAGATAAAGTTAAAGTCCACGGACAAGTGTTGGGGAATTATCGGAGGTACTTGCATCGGAAATCTTCAATGCATTGGAGTAAAAGTAATAATTGAGAAGGAATCCTCTTTCGCCAATTGTATTAAGAGGTATGGAGAAGATTCTAATGAAAGAGTGATTGCTAGCATGTTGCTCTGTGACATAAAGTGTAGATCCATCTCTGAAGACGTTTTATGAGACCATTTCAGTTTCATTTAATTTGTAAGTGATTTAGATTAAATCAGCTGATTTTTTCTCTGCTTTTGTAACACCAATTTGCCATTCTGAGCGATTCTCACAGCATCGTGTTAATCCAAATAAGAATTCGTTGAGAGAATGGTTAAAGTAGATTTCTGCTTTGAGTCCTTGTTTTTTCTAAAGATGCTTGCCATTCTGTTTAGATTTTCTCTTTTTCTTAGTGGTTTTGAGAGAATCAGCGATTATTTTGGATATGAATGGTAACGAGATCATATTTATCATAATAAGCATGCTCAGCATGACACTCGTGTTATCTAAGAATTTCAAACATTAATATATGATTAGAGCTAGCAGGAGTACGCACAAACCAGCTGCTACTTTCATTTGATTAGACTCAAATAACTCTGAAAAATAAGTACCAAAATAGCTCTTAATTTCATTAAAAGCTCGTCCTGATTGGGAATCTAATGAGGAAGTACTACTATTACTCAGGCTATTCTAATCTGTTTTCGTGTTGTCTGTTTTACTTTCAATCTAAACTTTTAAAGCAGCTTCACTACAAAATAGCTTAATATCTTTCGAAACATCGCATAGGTTATTGCATTCATTGAAGCAAGTTTCGAACGCAATCTGGAGATTTTTCTTCAGCGACAGCAAGGAAGTAGGTGCATGTTCAGCTGTGAGAAATTCACCATCGAGAACGAAAGTTTTAGATTTCCTCTGCGCCACTAGCTGATCGGAGTCGCGCTTCATTTCGAGCTATGACAAAGGAAGAGTAGAAGAGAAGGCACTATTGTTACCTCTAGAAGGCAACAGCTATTATTATTGCTACTGCTGAATCTACTTTGAGGGTTTAAGTTGAGTTTAAGAATTATCTTATGGAAAATCATTCGAATTATTGTTATTGTTCCTAGTTGGCTATTAAAATAATTATTTCTCAGATGCGGAGACAAATAATGGTTGAGGATTTGAATTACTATTAGTTGATGGATTTGTCTTATCTGCCTTCTAATTTGAAATCTACTGCTGGTTCAAAAGCTATTACGATGAACCAAGGGGCTGCTGCAGTAAATATTATTATTGGGAATTCGACTAATTCAAGTACTGATTCTATTAAAAAGACGTCTTTTGAACTGATTATTGCTGTTAAGTAGCTCCTGCAATGAGCCTATTGAGCCATAATCGATGTTCCTATTGCTTATCAAATCTCAAAAGTATTTTTTGCTGTGATTGTTGCTGGTTTGCAGTGAATTAAATTATGTAATCGTCCTTCATTCTATCAGAGGGCGATGATAGCTCTGTTGCGGAGGATCCAGCTAATTAGTAGGCATTGCGTGGATCACTATCACCTTTATTGTAGTAATAGTAAAAATATCCATTTACAATTTCTCCATATCGAATCACCCAAAACATCTTCCGCTTTATCTGCATGTATCCACTGACTTCTAAGCCAGTAAAACTCTCCTTCTATGGTTAGACTTATGAACCTTGCTGCATTTCTATTCCTTTTCTTTTAAACTACCTATTTTCTTGAGACACTGACTCTGTTGTGATTTCCTATTTCTTTAGCAAAATTTAGCTAATAAATTATTTTTTATTTTTCGCCTTTCCTATTATCTTAGCTTACATATTTCTTTAATAAATCAGAAGCAACAGTTGTGAAGTTTAATAGGAAGATATGATCAGGTAGTCATCCCCCCCCCTCCCCCTCTCTTCTCCCATCCTTCCCTCTCTTCTCCCCTTCTCCCCCCTCTATTCAAAATATCGTTTTCCAAAACATCTTTGAGAAAATTCTTGTGTTAATATTTTGAATCTAAATAAAAATACAAAATAAAAATAATTCGAGAATGAATGGACGAATGGATGGTAGATCCGATTTGTAGTTAACGGAAACTAAAAACAAAGGGATCTACACTGAAAAGAATAAACAAACAAAAATGCTGGAATTTATTGACAATTCATTTCTCAAGCAATTGATTTGCCTTCAAATACGATGCGCTTGACTTGCTCTGCGTCTAATGTTTCATGTTTGACTAACTCATTTGCTAAGTTCTTCAACTGCTATTCGTGTTATTTGATTATTTTTTTGGTCCTGTCGTAAGATTCCTAAGAAATCCGATATTGACAAAAGAGAGTTAGATCCAAAACAAAACATTTATATCTTGCGATAATATTTGAAGAATAATTCAATAAATTCACCTTGAGAAGTCTTTGAACTTCTTTGTCCAGCATATAATTATATTAATCACTCGTTTTGACTCCATTGTCTTACTGAGATATCAGTGTTAGATTCTCATTCATGCCTAGTTCTTTTACATAAGCATATGCCATCTCCGTAGCCTTTTACAAGTCATTGCTGCAACCTAGAAAGAAAAAATATTAGTTATTACAGAACAAAACCCTTTTTAGTTGCGAATTACTTTCCCTCAAAAAAATATCTTAAATGTTTATTTACCAGTGGATATTTCTGCGTTTCCTAAGTGTATTTCTTCCGCTACACGTCCACCCATAGCTACGTCAATACTAGCAATCATGCCTCTCTTCGTGTAGTTTAGCTTATCAGTCTCAGGGACAAAGGAGGTCTAGTTTATTTTTAAAATGTAATAAAGTTACTGTAAATATTCACCTATCAGAAATAGCAATAAGTGGGAAAGTTTAGCAGCTAAAAGAAACTAAAAAGGAGTTCCATGCTGCATGAATAATCTTTTGGACAATGTTCTATTTTCTTACAAATCCGAGAGCACCTCCACGAGGTAGAATTGTGACTTTGTGAAGAGGAGTCGATTCCTTTGTAAAAAGGGACATAAGTGTATGACCTCCTTCATGATACGCAGTCTTTAATTTATCTTCTTCAGTGATGAACATATTTGTCCTTCCTACACCCATAGAGATTCTATCCAAAGCAAAGTCGAAGTCCTTCTTGTCAGCAATCACACGACCTGAACGGATCATTCAAATGGCATTATGAAATAATTATCTTCATCATAAAAATTAAGTTATTTTTCTTAAAATTTCTTTAAATAAACAAATATTCTACCACATTTGATCGCTTAAAGGATAGCAACATTTACCATGTTTTAAATATCAGCTCCTGTAAATCCAGATGTTTATCTTGCTAACTCCTTGCTGAGAACTAGTTAATCTTTCTGAATTTTCGTCAGATAGTATGTGAATAGCTGTAAAAGATTAAAAAGTATCGTTAAGAATCAGCCATCATCTCAGAGGCAATAGATTAAGTACAAAAAACAATTTACCTCCTCTCTTCCTCTGATATCTGGATAAGGTACATGAATCGTTTTATCAAATCTCCCTGGTCTCCTCACAGCATGATCGATAGATTTCTCAAAATTCGTTGCTCCAATGACGATAACATTTTCATGCTCCTTGAACCCATCCATCTCCGCAAGAATCTAATTTACTGTATCTCTACTGTGACTTTGATCAGCTGCACTTCTCTTTCCACACACAGAATCGATTTCATCCAGGAATATTATCGATGGCGCTGTTTATCGAGCTTTCTTGAAAAGTTCTCGAACTCTAGATGCGCCTACTCCAACGAACATTTCATCGAATTCTGATCCTGATTTATAATAAAACGAGCAGCCTGCTTCACCGGCAAGAGCTCGAGCTAACAGAGTCTTTCCTGTTCCAGGTGGGCCGACAATTAATATTCCTTTGGGTAATTTTGCTCCTGCATCTTGATATTTCTTAGGATTTTTAAGATAATCAACTAATTCTGTTAATTCCTCCTTAAATTCATCGATCCCGAGGACATCACTGAATCGAGTTGTAATATTCTTTTCTTCCTGAATCTCAGAGCTCCTATCAAACATTTTTGAAAATAATCCATTGTTTCCACTGCTCTTATTCTTTCCACTCTGCTTCTTTTGTTGCGAGTCATCTTTATTCAGTTATTCTTTTAAACTCTCAGGGATATCTTTAGGATTCACGCCTTCTAAATCACTCTTGGGTGACTTTTATTCTTTGTTTAGTGATTAATCTAAAAAATAAAATAAATATTTAATGGAAAATAACCTCCAAAGATCGCACTCTAAGAATTTTTTTAAGAATAACAAAAACAACCCCCTTTTTACCTCCTCCGAAAAGGCTCATGATTTTTCTAAAAGTTTTTGTAAATCCATTTGAAGTTTCTTCTTTTTCGTTTTCAGCTTGATATTAGGCGTACTCAAGAAAACGGTTGGTAAGCACATATGAAACATAAGCGATTGCAAGTGCCAAAGCTGCTCTATTTCCAAAAGTAGAAGATTCTGATTGTCTAACAATACAAAAATGATGTTTTGCTCAGTTTATCTAAAAAAGATCAACACAAACAATTTTTTCTTTTTTACTTTGAAATTTTTCCAAACGAAAAAAGCTTTCTAGGAGCCTTGACAAACCCAATTTAAGCAGCAGCAAAATCAACTTAATCGTTTATTTTCCTAACTAGATTATGATCGTCTTTCCAATATGAAAGCATAGGCTCTGTTTTTCAAAAACAAAAAAAACATCAATTAATATGAACTGAGAAGATTCCTTTGTTTTTCTTGCTTTAAACTAAAGAATATTTATCTTTTTATTCCACTACAATGTTGCTGTTTATATTACCTGTGAATAATCCATACAACTCGATGACTTTTGAGTATCTTTACTATCTATTTAGCTCCTATAATACCAATAATTTTATTCTAAATCACGCATAAAATCCTTTTGCAATACCTTAAAATAATGATAATGACTAATCCCAGAGGCTTCATTTTCATAAAATGTTTTCTGCAACATCTAAAGGTTTGCTTCATTTTCATACTATTATGCTCGAAACGGATCCGTTTTTTTCAATGTTTCAAAATATTGCTTGTCAAATGTCGGCTGAGGGATCCGTCCTTAATTTTGACTATTTCTGGTGTCCTCGAATTGTGAAGTCTACTTCCAAAAACTGAACTTTCCTCCTTGGTCAATCGAATAATCATGAATATGTTAGTTTGTAGGATTTCACATGAATAATGAATTACTTGGAGTCTATGCTGTCGACATACAGAGCTTCAAATCAGCTATTGCATATCTGTTAAGGCCTCCCTGCAATAAAATTGTGTTTAAAATCATTCTTTTTGCAATTATTTTTATCTTACACTTCTTGTTAAAAAGTTCATATTTGAAAAACCGAAGAATGTGATAAGTGATTGCGTATCAGTGTGTTTGTGTGTGTGTGAGTGCGGAATATATTATCTTCTCTTCAGATTCCTTCTTCTGTTTATTGTCCAAAATTTTGATTCTAATAATTATGATTTTACTTTTTCTATCTTAAAAAATCAAATCATCCCAATATTCCAATATCCATCAAAAAAAAAGAAGAAGGATGGAAAACATCAAAAGAAAAGAAATCTATTTAAATCAATAAAAATGAAATAATTAATCTGACTTGTATGAGAGAGTGTCTAGTTTTCTAATTTCTCTTTGCTCTTTCTGCATAAAACATAGATTAACTTAATAATTAAGCATTTTTTTATTATTTTCAAACATATTTTTTGTTATGATTTTTAGATGAAAATAAGTATCCTTTTTTTAAATACTTATTCCTGCTTGAAATAAATGAATTAAAAACTGCAAGAAGATATTTATTCTTTTTTGAGAGCAGTAATAAGATGCATCTGAGCTAATGAAAAAAGCAAGACAAACAAAGCATGAGACAATAAGTAATATGAGATAGAAAAAAGATAATATATTCAAGAGAATTTTGTGCGTCTAGGAGATTAATCTTAAAAATGCTAATCAATTAATAGTTGATTCAATAGGAAAAATCAGGCCATCATTTAGTTATGATGGTTACAAGGCCGAATCTTCATTGAATAGCTTCTCATTTGCAATTAATGGTAATGATGCTGTTACTCCAAGAAGCTTAAATATTACTATTAGTTTTACTATTATTAGAATAAAGAATATTAAGGAGGATAAATAAACATTTAAGGTGGAGGAGGAGGAGCTAAGAAATATCCTGGAGCTGAAAAGCTATTGTAGCAACAATTGTAGTGAATATTAGGATGTCTAGCTAAGGTAGGTTCAGGATATTATAAAGGGAAACCTTAAGGATGCTGTGGCTGCATAAAGAGCCGTTGTTGATGTTGTTGTTGATAGTGTTATTATTGCTATTGGTGCTACAGTTCTTATTACAGTTGCTACTGTGGTACTATTTCAGAATTATGATTAGAATTTCGATGCTGTGGCTGCTCTTCCAATTATTACACTTTCTATTCAATAGGTTGATATTCTATTTTAGTGAAATGCTCCTTCTTGCAGGTGATATTATAATTAAGAGTAGTCGATGAAGCGTTTGAGTTTGAATCACATGGTTAGTTACATTGAGTAGAACTAATTTCTTATTTGATTTATAGAACTTTGCTGGTAATAATTGGGCTATTTTTATTCAAAACCATAGCAACTGCAGTTTTTAGAGGAAGTGAAGTAGCTTAGGGATTATTGTTATTAGAATCAATATCTGTGGATTCCAGAACTTAAGAATTAATTGGCTATTATTATACTAATGTGCTATCCTTGCTGTTGAACTCCAGCTGCAATAACGAGCCCTTCGCGTTAGGTTTTCGTCTTCTGATGATTTGATCATCAACAAACAAGACATTCCATATCTCGAAAATCGAGTTTAGCGACCGATCAAAGGAGTGAGCTAGCACAAATAATCCAAAAGATTTCTTCCAAGATTACGAAATGAATTCCTAAGAGTCTTTCGGAAATGTATTTGGCTGAAGAGCTACATTTCTGAGCAACTAACGGTACTCATTAACTAATCCTAGTTATTCATGGACGTCGAAGTATATATTCATCATGATCATATACTTTGTTCCTTTGTATTCTCGCTACGCTGCAAGTGCAGTCAAAAATCTGCGAACTTCTCTATTGGATGATTTAGAGTACTCTTCCTTGAGATACAGTGATCCGTAATCTTCAAGAAAATAGTTTGTCATAGCATTTTAGAAGTGTTTATTGAGGTAAGATCTCGTCTTGATTTTCTCATCGAGAATTATTGAAATATGAAACTTAATATCGTTAATTGTTTCACTTCCTATTATCTCTTCTACTTTGGAATAAATCATTGTGTCTGGTTTTTGTTGATTTGTTAGCTAAAGGAGATTTGATTAAATGTGTTAGATTAATCAATTACAATTCTGCGAATTCTTTGTAGGTTCTAATTGGGATTTTTTAAAAGATTTCAATTTATTTATATGAATATTGTTTATCATTTTCACTTTCTCTGATGTATATCACTCCCCCACATGAATTGTTTCTATTACAATCAGTCAGATTTTATTTAAAGCTATCTCTGGATCTTCTGTTTGCGCCGTTTTCTTAAAATCAAGAATCTTATCATCACAAGCTTGAACTTCTTTTCTTAAATAAAAATAATAATAATAATACAAATAGTCTGTTATTAGTTACTGCAATTAAGTAGGGTAGCTTACATAACAAATTAAACCAAAGTGAAATGAAACTTTGGTAAAATTCATTCTGAGACACTTTTCAAGTTGCTTTCCCATCTTTTTAATATTTTTCATATCTCATTTATATATTTATTATTCCCTCAGATCATGCTTGTTTTATTTTATTTGTAAGTAAGATTTAGGTAACCTAGAATATCTGAATTTAAAAAGTTGTATAAAAACTATGTCAACTTCTTCTCGAGAGATTAGAAGAGAAAAAAAAGGCAGTTTTCACAAATTCACAGCTAGTCTCAAAATATTTTCAAAAGAAAATAATATTCCAAATGTATTTCTACAATATTCGAGCCCTAAAATTAGAAGAATCTTGCTCAAATATATCATAACTCGCCCTTGGGAATCACTGAAAATGAACCAAATACTATGAAATGCTGATATCTTTTTGCATGGGAACAAAAGCAAATGAAGAATACGACGATTTTGTTGAAATAGTATGAGAAACACAGCGAGTTACTTAAATGTTGTTGTGCTGCTCAAAAGATTACAGGAAAGCTGCCTTATCTTTTCCCCCAACCCCCAAGGGTATCACACTCATAGAATTCCCCTGAAAAGTTGAAAGCTTTTTTTTTTTGAAAACTAAAGCAAGCCTACCCACTGAAGCTTTATTTCGATAAATCAAACAATAATTGACTTTCAAGCTTCCCAATATCATCTGATTTCTCTTGTTCGATAATAATATCTATTTCTATTGTTTCGTTGGCATCAGATTACTCTTCTTTTTTCCCAATATTTGAAGTTAAGCCTAGTTTTTATTTCGATAATAGAATATTCTCTTCATTCCTGCAAATCTTCTGAAATGATAGGAAAGATAGGAATCACACAAAAAGATGTATCAACAAATTTCAAGAACCGAGGGTAGTCATATGCTTGATGTGAATTTTTGTTGAATTTTCCACTTTTTTGTTTATGGTTTTTATTCCTTAACAATTTCCATTAATTCTGAGTTTATTTCATTTGATTACTTCTTTCTCGAATTAATGTGAAAATTTCTATCAATCTTATATTTTATGTCGATCCTTGAGATCCACAGATTCATGATTTAAGAACCTCCCCCACTGAGAATCTTGTTTTAGATGGAGAAATGACAACTTCTCCCCTAAAATCGTAATTAAGAAAAACTCCATTTTTTTGCAGATTGCGCTTCAAAACTAGTTTATTTCTCTCATTAATCTTCATTTTCAATCTTAGAAATTAAACGAGTCTTTGTATGTTGAGTTGTTAAATAAACTGAACGAAAACATGAGTCTCACAAGCTTTAAAAGAAACTTTCTTCTTTGTAGAACTATGTAGTTCTAAAAATTATTCAGTTAAATTCCTGATTTCTTAATGAGATGAAAGTCATCTGTGACTTCAATTTCTTTGTACATCTTCTTCCCCGTTAAGATTGTTTATTTAATAAATTTCTGAAGTAAAGTAATTTAGCTCAGTTGGTTTGCGCTTCTGTTTCGCGGTTTAGCTTTGTCATTGATTTGTAATTTCGATCTGTAGTCTTAAGTTCCAACACTTGTAAGTTGATTTTAAATGGACATAATAAAAGCAAACAAAACCACACGTTTTGAAGTTATCATACAATAAATTTGCTAATCTACAATAATTCTTTCATCTCTCAAAAGTTTATTCCTACTCAAGAGTAATGTCAAAAAATATGATCCCTCTCTATTTCTTTGTTGTATTTTATTTGGAAAAAGAAGAATAATAATCTAATTAATAAGATGTTTCTTCTTCTAGTTATCGAATTTTTTTTAAAAAAATTGCAGAACATTCACTAGTCTTTGATTAAGTGTCCTTTTCTTTAAATCTTCCAGAAATTCGAGGAGTTAAGGGGAAAAAAACAAAGCTGATGGGATTTTGTAAGGTTACAAAGGTACAATTTTCTTTAAGAAAAGTTTTTTCTAATCATCCTCTTAGTTCGGTTTGTTAACCTTTTGGGTTTTTTTATTGTCATTATTCCATGTTCAGAAAGAGATTTTACTTCAAAAAGATGATTAATTCTTAATATGCAGACAAATGATCATGTTAACAAGTAAATATCTAGAAAAAAAATAACTAAAAACATATTTCTAAATAAATCACTGTGCTAAGAAACAGAAAATGAAGCAGATTGAATAGAAAAAAATAAAGGTTCTTCTAAACAAATTTTGATTCCTTCAAAATTCTCCTGAATCATTTATCCAACAAAGATACTTTTTCTTCATATTGTCTCATTTTAAAGCGCAAGCTACAATATATGAATAAGTGATAATTAGTTTCTCTAAACTATTTTACCCTCACATTTTTTTAAAATTTTAACACTCTGCAATTCTTAATTAAAAAAACTTCAAGCAACTTCCTTTAAACCATTCAAATAATTGATACTTTTTTACTTAATCAACTCGTGTCTGTCGTTGATAATACAATTATCTCTGCATAATAATCATAAAATAGTTTAAAATTTTTGAGTATTTCTATTGTTAAATAAGCTGTTTGTGAAAAACCAAATAATATACTTTATTCTGAAAAGGAAATACTCTACTTGAAGACTGCTTAGTTGAAATTAAACAAAAATTAGTGAATGTTTAACGATTAGTTAACTTTACTTAGAGTTTCTTTGCAGAATTAAGTTATGATTCTATTGATCATAAGAGTATTTTTATTTATTTAATGGATTGTTTTAAATATTGAAAAATTTTAAATGCAGTTTTCTTGAGGATTTCCCTTGAATATCCTCCACGTTAATCTACAATATCAAGCAAGTGTTTTCTTAGTTCCTTTTCAATTATCCTTATTATTTAGGTTTCAACTGATGCTAGCTCTTTAAAATAGTAACAACAAACTTTCTTACAGCAAAGCATACATTTTAAGATCTGTCCCTTTAAATATTAAAATACATTTCAGATCGATTACTTTATTTTATGAAATTTAACGACCACCATCTCATTGTGATAACTCTCCCAACTTAAAGTATCTCAAACATTATTTTAGGAACAAAAGTTGTAAATCCTATTATCAATCCAATATTTATTCATTGGTTATCTTGAATTTTGTTAAAAAAAATAATTATTTTTTAAATACTATTTGAGTTGTATTTTTAATTGATACCGAGATTTTATTATCTATTCTTAAAAAGTTTTTATTGTTGCGGTGAAAGAAAAGAATCAGAATTAAACCGAAAAGAGATGACTGTTTGAGAAAAAATTAAGTTCAACTTTTTATCAAGATAATACTCAAAGATATGAGAACAAATCTGAATGTAAAGTTAATCTTTAGTAGTGCCATTTCAACAATAGAGGGTATTGAATATCAATTGCATTTTAAACAAAAATAATATGAAAAACATCTTTAACATCACAAAATAAATCAGGAAGTGGATGGTGCGATATTCTTATTGAAGAGCGCATGATTGAGTTGCTTGAGCTTTTGATTTTCCACAATGAGTTCTTGGATTTATTCCTATGTGAGATTAAATGAAGAAATTGAAGATGCTGAACTACTACTACTTCCTGTTTCTCCTTGTTCAGCAGCTGTATTCGGTCGAAGAAGGAACCTAGTTGCTTGGAGGAACGATTTCTTGGTGAGCTCTTTGGTTTGCTTGGCGATGTGCTTGTTCTTCTTCTGTGGGATTGCGGGCATGATGAATTTATGTTCTTTGATGGAATT
>Ga0302271_10002285_pt1 | contig 17377 bp, 8 predicted proteins | sample III_Bog_N1_1_FD_198767 | JGI IMG/M metagenome (GOLD analysis project Ga0302271, IMG submission 198767) | Peat permafrost microbial communities from Stordalen Mire near Abisko, Sweden - III_Bog_N1_1 | ecosystem: Environmental > Terrestrial > Soil > Wetlands > Peat | place: Sweden: Abisko...
AGAATGTCGGAAGAGGAATTAGATATTTTTGACGAAAAAGTCAAATCAGATGCAGAGAATGAAGAAGAATAACCAGCTGAATAAGTTCCAGGTGATATTTACGACAAAGAATTTGACAACATCGATGAGCTGCTCAAAGGTGTTGAAGATGGCGATGTCACTGAAAAGAGAGTGATTAAAAAGCGTAAAATCTCTCATGAAGGAGTCTAACAAGAGCACAAATAATAGCAGAAACGAACTAACTCGAAGAAAGAAGAGGAAAGAGAGTTAATGCGCAAGAAAATCAATGAGGAAGTCACTTAAATTAAATCAGTAATGGAAAAATATCACAAAAGAGATATTAAACTCGTTGAAGATAAGCTACCTGCTCTCACGAAGGTTAAGCACATAGATGAAATCATCGAAAAGTTAAGCAAAGTAAGACATTATTCTATGTTAAAGAGTGTTGTAGTCATGAGTTTGATGGAGATGGCAAATATTTGAGACTAAAATGGAGAATTTTTAGGGAAAAAGGAATAATCTTAGCAGAAACTTTAAGAAAAGCACTCCTGATTTATGCAAAATAGCAATGATAATTTGAGTTTAATATGACTTTTCAGCTAAATATTGGTTTTGTTAAACTATTTCTAACAGCAAGGAGTTTAGAGAGAATTCATTGAGTAGCGAGGATTAGACTACCTCACAAACTGGTTGGATAAGATTCCTAACGGTCCTGAACCATCAGTATCTCTCCGCAAGAAGCTCCTTTAGTTTATTTTAGAGTTGCCAATCTAGAGACAGCATTTCTAAGGCATCCGTCTTGGCAAAGTTATTTATAAAATCTCATCGAAAAGTAAAAAAAATCATTTTTAAAAATTAAGATTCTCATTCAATAAGTGTTATTTTTGGAATTAGGTGATGTGAAAGAACTAAGAAACCTTGCTACCAAGGTAGTAGAGAAATGGAGCAAAATCCTCAATAGCAGGGTAAGTTTTCGCGAATTATGCAAGGGAGTAGGAGTTTAATTTGTTTTTTTGGTTTTGGAATATCCAGGAGAGAAATGATGATCTTGACTACCCAGACGATGAGAGATGAAAGGCATATTTGATTGCTTGATAACGCTGGATATGCAATGAGATCAAAGGGGGAAACAAATAGTGCGTTTATGTATTTCAGTGTGAGTGTATTGGAATACTTTGAGTGAAAGAAATAATTAAGAATTTCTAAATATTTTCCAGTCGATCCTCAGGAGGATTTTTTAGAAGAAGCTTGGGGAAAATCAGAAAATGACTCTTTTTAAGATAATAATAGCTCTTAGCTTGATAAAAAATAAGAGATAGTCAATTTTTATAATTTGAGAATGATTTCATGAAAACCAGATTCTTCCTTAAAGAAATTTACTGGTCATCTCAATTGGTATCACACTTTTGATAAGAACGTCAATTATTCAATGAAACCTAATGGATTTGGAAGGTGGGTGGATAGTCTTTGACAGCGATAATTCTTTGAACTGTTCTACTCCAAATAGGATTTATTTTATTCTCATTCTCAGTTATTTACAATTAAAAATTATTCCAAAAAATAATAACTAACTCTTTTCTGGTTAAACGAATGAAATATCAGTAACAATAGCAGGATAAAAAAATAATGTTCCTTGTTACTGTAACTATGGAGATTGAAAATCGAAAGATTTTCTTCCCGAGAGTGGACTTTAAAGATTTCATGGGGAAAATAGTAACTCTCATAGGTAAAATTGTTGATGAACTGCTTATCATAGTCGAATCGAATTGTAAATAGTTTAATCTGAAGGCATTTTTTATTATCATTTGTTTGATTCCATTAAAAGACAAGAACTCACAGAAATTCTGGTAAAAAACATTTTGGTAATATGATTTCAAATGTCTTTATTAGATTTATTAGAGATAGTTTGAGTAAAAATTTATGGTTTTTATTTTTGTTATTTTTTCTCTATTCTATTTTGGCGAAGTAATTGGATATTATTTATTTTTGTACAATAAGAAATTTGTTGATTTATCTCTGAGCAAAATACAAATATCATGCCCGCTGCAATTCATGAAAAAGCAATAATCAATCTTCCGTTATAAATAAATCTTGAAAATTTTGACATATCATAAAGAAAGACAATTAAATAGAGATCCAATGCAACTAATTGCTGAATTGCTCAATCGTCAAATAAACAACTAGCGCCTAAAATTAATTGTCCCCTTAGATTTGATTAATTGCGCGAAATTTAGAAAAAACAAAGAATAATCTTTTAAAATACAAAAAAATTTATCAATCTATTGCAGAATAGCAAAAATGAAAAAAGGCTCCTCAACTGTTCCTGCAGCTACTGGTTCGAATGCCAGTCAATCAAAGAATGGCAATACCTCTAACTAAGACTCATTTGATAACACTGAATATGCAAAAAAAATGAGAAAAGATCTATCAAACAAGGATATATTTACAGGAGATGGAGAGCTTAACCATGCTTATTTCCTGACAAAAAGAGGGCAATATTGGTCGCAACAGCACTAAAAATGCTTACAAAGAGGAATTGAACTATTTGGAGTTGGAGAATGGAAAGATATTAACTTCTATGAGTTCGCAGAATAAGCAGTACAAATTGAATTATTTATTTTATTTGTTTTCATTTCATTTTTTTTCATTGCGATTTTTTGACTATCAAGATGAATTTTTCAAAGTTACTAACAATCCCTTCATTTGTTTGCTTCAGAATGTAGTTGAATTAGAGTTGCGAACTTGCATATTGTTGGGCATTAACGAACTCGGCGATTATCAAGGATAGAAGATAAGTATCGCTTAATAAGAAGAAATTCGTCAGAACAATCTAGCCACTGCTAAAAAGGAAAATAGACTCAGAGATAATATTTATATGAAACTCAGTGTGCAGTGAAATAGTATTATTCAAAGTTGCTCTGCATGTTAGATTCATTCATTAGAGTTTGACATAAATCCATTATCGTAATGATTCATATTCCTTGCAGAATATTGGTTCAATATGTTTGTAAAATAGAACGAACAGAAATGTGCTAAAAGTTGTGAAATAACAAATAAAGCAATTTAAAAACCATTTTTAAATTTTTTAGAGACCAAGTTTTCAGCTATTTGTTTAAAAGAAGCTAGATCTAATTCAAGGCTAGAAATAATATCATTTAAATAGCTTACTAAGCTTGTGCTTGCTTGTTTTCATAAAAAATTAATATTAGAATAGCAATCTTATTTATTTTCTTTAAGCATACTTTTTTTAATTAGACTTTCCTCCTAATTCTCTTCATATTTTTGCAATAATTTCGATAATTATTCTACGGCAAATGCTATTTGGATAGCTAAATTCAATAAAAGTAAATAAAAATGAAATTTTTTAGTAAACAAATCTTTTTTCCCTATTCTTCTAATTTAAAACACTACAATTCTAAGAAAATTGTTAAAAAAGATGATGTTACTCTTGCCAAAATGTTTGTGATTTATAAATAATCTTAATTTAATCACATGTCAGATGTAAATAAAGAAAATCTTGTTAATCTATGTTTTTTAAATTTCAATTCAGATAATTGACGCTTATTCAAAGAGCGGATGGTATTTGAAGAGTTGAAAATCAAAAAAAGACCAAAAATAATAAACGAATTGAGATTCTATGATCAATTTATTTTTTACTTTTCCATGGAGAATTTCGGGGAAATTTGAACACAGTACGTAAGCGAAATAGATTACTCTATCAACTAGAAATCATCAGCGTGTAGATATCTAAATTGTATACTAAAATTGGAGCTTTTATTTCTGAAATGAACATTTCACATATGATAGCTGAGAAAAACAAAGAAATTGATTATTATTACCACATTCAAATGAATGGTTTCTAACAGATTACCTTTCAATAGAGACTCGATTTAATCTTAAGAATTTCATTTCTTATTACACATGTTAAATATTTTAAGATTGAGTATTTTTATAATGTGCAAAGTGCAAATTTTTAGAAGGGAATATTAACATTTTCAATTGTCTAGAAGATAAAAAAAGTGGAATTAGCTGAAAAACTGAAAGGTGGGGAGAAAGAACTAAAATTATTGAAATAAATTACATAGTTTCTGAGCAAACTAGCAAATGAGAATACCAAAGAAGAAGAAAGCTTTATTTTCTTTTTTTTATTGGATACCAACTGAAATAAATAGAGATAGATATATCAGCAGTTTTAATGCTTACTCCAGATAAATTTTAATCAATGAAAGATATAATAAATATAAACAAAACAAATTACTAACCAACCCTCTTGAAAATATAAAACAATTAATTGGTGTCAAGTTGGTTTTTCGTTCAATTTATTGTTGTTGCTTTTTGTTTCTAAAAAACTTAAAATATCGCTCTAAAATGTCCACTCTTTTTCAAGAATTCATTGAATAAAACGATCCAAAACACTACGCTGGATCACCTTTTGAACACAAGAGAATTACCTCCAAAACTCATTATGACGATGATGATTCCCTTTGCTAGGAAGGTGATAAAAAATAGATGGAAAGGAATCAATAAAATCAGCGAAAAACATCTGTGATTGAGTTGAAATAGCGATTGTCACTTCGATGTAGTTTAGCTTCATTAGATTGCGATGACAATGATAATTCTGAGAAAGACACTTGTTGCAGTGACTAAGGTAGTTTATTTTGCTGCGAACAATTTGAATCTCGTATTTTCTCATGGGTCGAAGCTAATGTGCCTAAAATGGTTACACCTGATGATAAACGATAAGAATACTTTGCTGTGAAACGCATTTCACTTCGAAATGCTTCCTTTTTGAGTAATAATTCTAATAATCAACTTTCTTCTATGAATAAACCTTCAAATAATTTAAATGAAGATCTCTTAGAATCTAAAATCTCCAACAAATTATAAGATATTCCCGATACACTTGAGACGAATAGTAAATTTAAGAGATTATCAGATCCTTGTTCTACTTAGTTTGAACTCCCTGCGAGTTCTAGTCTTCTTTAAAGAAGATAAAGTTAAAAGAATAGTAATTTTAAGAGCATCAATAGTAGTAGTAATTGTAGAAATCATAATAGTTCGTCTCTAAGTCTTGCAGAAATGAAAAATAACCTAAAGTTACATCATTCTAACACGATATCAGAAGGAGATCACTGAACAAAATAAAAAATAAATTGTTTTTCAATGAAAACTTCAGATAGGATTTATCTAAATTTTTGGAAGTAATAAAGCATAATAATTAAAAATTCCTCTGCGCAAGTGATCTAAATCAAGAATCACAGGAATCATCATTTCAATCATCGCTTTCTTACTAAGAAGGCATGCACTATACTAATAAAACTATGGAATCTTAAAATGTATCAAAATCACAGGATTTCATTATTGTAATTGATCAATTTAATATCAATCAGAACCATTTTTTAAATTAACTCAACAAAGAAAATAATAAACTGAATCTCGCTGAAAAAAATAGACTCTCATGGTTTATGAAAAAACATATTTACTTTGATCATTTAGCCAGAAAGTTTAAACTCTTTTTATTCGAGTTTGGCATTCGAACCAACAATCAATCTTCTTTTCTAAGGAAATAATTTATTTTATCAAGTATTTTAATAATTTTTTAATCTTCATTTTTGTATTTTAAATAGAAAATAAATCAATTCTCTCTCCCTTACTTTCCTTTTTCTCTTAATATTCCATTCAAATATGCCATATCCACTCTTAGGGATACTATCAGTGGCATGGATGGAATTAATCAATGAATCAAAAAATTGTCTGATTTGTACAATTTTAATTTTCTGAAAGAAAAATTAAAAATAAATTGACTCTTTTTTTTGCTTTTTTCTTTAATAATAGATGTTGGAGAACTAACTAGGTCTGAGCTGCATTAATGCTGATAGACCAACTAATTAACCTTCATTTTTGGATATCCTTGTTGAATTCGCTCAAATGAATCGAGCAGACTTCTTAAAAAACAAGTACTTCCTTTGATTCATAAGATCAATAAATGATTTAAAGTAATTGTGAGGAAGAAACGATTCTTTTATGGGTCTAAAATCAAGGTAATTTTTGAAAAAATGAAGAAAACAAATATTATTCTCCCCAAGAGAAAGTGCCAAATAAGCTGTAATGTACAATAAGATTTAATAAATAAGATAAAAAGAGTAAAATTGACAAAGCACTTAATTTCTTTAGAAAAAACCTAACTGGTCTGTAACTCAAAGACAACAATAAGGTTAACTAGAAGATCAAACGCTTTATTAATAAATTAGTTAAGTTTCAGAAGAGAACAAAAGAGATATTTTTTAGTAGAACAAACATATTTTACAGCAAAATGGGTAACACATCTAGTGACATAATAGGAGAGGAGTACAAGAAAAAGTTTGATTCGGAGATTCAGTATGAGTTATTCAGAAAAAAGGAGATTTCCGATGTGTTCAACTGTGAAGTGACAATCTACAGAGAGAGATCGACAGATAGATATGTAGCAAGTTTTGATAAAGGGTATTCTAATCATCAATTGGATCAGGAGATGCTAGATTATTTGCAGAAAAGGATGGCAGCTAATGATAGCTAGCTAATCAAAATCAAAGGTGAGATTTGTCTTTGATGTTGTACAAAAAGTGATAGATTCATTTTCGAATGCGCTAATGCTGAAAAAATCGATTATTTCTTTTTTGTAAATAGGTTATTTCAGTGATACATCAGCCGAATCGATTTGCGGAAATTCATATTAGCAATGCTACTTCGTTGATTATCCAGTCGGCACTCTTCGCAATGAAATCGATCTCAGAAAATTCATGAATAAATCCTTTAAAGAAACTGAATTATGGAATTTCCTTATTACCATTGTTGAAGGGTTAAGAATTATTAAGAAAATAGGTAAAACATGCAGGAATATTTCATCTAGCACAATATTCATTGACGATGAAGGCGGGTATCGAATCAGTGAGCAAGGATTAGTCAAAGGTATTTCGTTGTTTGAGGAAACTGTACTCAAAATATATGCCAAAGATATCTACCTATCTCCTGAATAGGTCCGAATATTAAAAAACTAAGATCCGCTTCCAAAAGATGATACAGATCCTTTCATGAGTGACATTTTCTCACTTGGTGCGTTGCTAGTTGAAATGATGTATTTAGAAAACTAAGGAGATTTATTTAAGTACAATCCAGAAGAAGGAATATTAGTTGTTAAAGTAAGAGAACTCAAAGCAAGATTGCCATTCAATGGATCATATTCACAAACACTTTAAAGGCTAGTGTGCTAGATGATTGAGAAAAAGGTTAAAAATAGAATTAACCTTGAGGAACTCTCTGAACAACTTCAAATAAGTTATGTAAAATTTATTTTCATTTTTAGTTTGTTTTGTTGTTGGGATTTTCACTCTTCTAGCCTAAAAAGATTTCCCTGTTGTTGCAGCTTTGTTTTCTTTTTTTCTTACGATTTTGAATTTCCAGGATCGCTATTTAGCAAGTGAATACGGCGAAGAAGGTGGTAAAGCAGTCAAACTGGAATAAACTAGGAAAACTTCATTTTTAGAGTACCTTCTCAAACGAAGTGAGTATGAAAAGGAATATCGTTGGGGTAACTACGGCTAGGATGATTCAACAGAATAGCAATTACGCAGAGCTCAAGCGAATAAACTAAGAAATTATTAATCCAAACCAAATATTGGTGAATTCGAAGATGAAGAAGAAGATGGATAAAATGAAATCTAAGGAAATAAAATGCCGTTATCGAAGTTACTTGCATTGCAAAATGAGAAGAAAAAAGAAGCAAATAACGAATAAATGTTAGATTAGTAGCATAAGGAAAAAGAGGAGGAAAAGATAGTAGAAGAGAAGGAATTCGATGGATAGAATACATAAAACGAATAAGAAATAATTTATGAGAATTATGACAGTGAATATCAAGTTGACAGTGGCCTTAAACGAGCATTACATAAGAAATATCAATAGGTTAATGAGCAACTACTCGATTCTGACATCAAATCAAGTTAATTAGATGGAACTAAGCAATAATAACTCTAAAATCAGCAGCTTTTACAACAATAATACAATCAATAAATCTTGCAACATTCTCAATCTTCTTAGTTGATTCAATCATCATAATCACATCTCTCATAACAATACTCAAACCTTCACGCACAACATTCCTTGCAGCTCTAATAAACTCCAGCTACCAAGTAAGATTCCAAAGCATAAGAGAGCTCAAACAAATACACTAAAATCCTAAATTAAAATGTTCCTCTTAAATTCTTGCAGCCATATTTTAAAAGCAATAAAGCCACAAATTCTTCCCCTTACGAAGAAACTGATAAGTTTCCTTCACCTTCCGATAAGGATAGTGTAATTAGATCAAATAGCTAGTCGGATCCCTAGCAACAAAAGCAATAACAACAGCTTTTACAATAGCTTTCTTCCTACTCTCGATAAGGTAGTAATTCACTGTATCAATAAGCTCAGAGCAGTAATCAGAATCTGAGCAGTAGAACTAACAAACAATGCAATATTGACCATTTTGATATGAGAATTAGCAAAGATAATGTTGTTTCTGATAGATTCTCGCATATTTATTAGAGTTTCAAATCAATAAACAATCCTAATAATCCTCAACTTTTGAAACTCAGCAGCAGGAATAATGTAAACGTCAGCTGTTAAACCAAGACATCCTCAACTGAAGGCCTTTCTACGCCCGCTGCGATAAGCTTTAGAAGCAACGTTGTTAAGAAACAAAGTATTTCATAAATCTTGCATTCAAATTCCAAGAAATAATAATAAAAAACTAAGGATGCAAACAATGATGCTACCTCCCCGTTGAGAGTCAACCTTGCTGCAAAGCTTGAAAGGGCTCTTTCCCCTGTTATTGCATCCAGCAATGCCAAAAATGGGAAATTCTTTTAGAGTACCTTCTCTCAAGGGTTATCTCTTACAGCAAACAAAAACAGATTCCTAGCAGATAAACTGTCTGTTTCACCGATTTGAGTGCTATCAAATAAGAGAAAATAATTTGATTTTATATTAGACTCATGCGTATCCATTAGCGACAAGCAAAATGATTTAATTAATTGATTTTAAATGAGTTTATTTTTGTATTGTTTTTTTTTAGGTTTTTACTTTTATTACTATTGCTTCCAAATAAGGTATTTTAGGGTATTAAAAAGTTAATATTATGATAATTTGGATCTATTCACATGTGAATTATTCGTAATCGAGAGTTTTGTTCATTTAGCATACATAAATTCAGAAAAAATATTCGAACAAATTACATTAATTCTCTCCTCAGAATATTTTTTGCTAATATTTTCCAGAAATGAACATCAGACTCTCTAGAGCTTCTCGTAATGTCTCTAATCTTTGGAGATCTACGCCAATTGCCCATTTCTCTCGCATCGAAACATCCAAAGACTACTATAAAATCCTTGGAGTTAGTTAACAATCCAAACCAACAGACATAAAATCTGCATTCTTCAAGCTTGCAAAGAAATATCATCCCGATACTAACCCAACTGCAGGTGAAAAGTTTAAAGAAATCAACGAAGCTTACTAGACATTAAGTGATTCCATAAAAAAGGGTGATTATGACACAGCAATGGCATCAAAAGCAAATAATAATTATAGCAGTTCCTAATAACATCCAGGTGATGATAGCAATATGTTCAGGAGATCTGCGCAACAATAGCAATAATAGAATCAGTATGAATATCACTAACGCCCTCGAGAAGCTGATGATAAATTTCATTATTACTGGGAGGCTTAGAATCCAAAAGGTGGAGATGCACAACGCGCATATTAGCAATATTAGCAACAAAATTACCAGTATTAGAGATAAAAGGAGCAAGCGAGGAAAGCTGATGAAGGTAGAATGAATGATGGAATGTCTGATTTTATTAGAGGAATCTATGAGCAGTAATAATAAGATTAGTAAAGATAATAACCAAGAGGTAGAGTGCATCCAACGAATCCTTATCAATTTGAAGAAGTGTAAAGGAACACTCAATAAACCATGTGGGATAAGTATGATCTAGAATCACAGAAGTTTCATCATGCATAGATGCAAGAAAAGTATAGGGAAGAACTTAGAAGATAAGAAGAATTCTAACAATGGCAAAAGCAAAAAGATGTAATTATGGGGGGGGAGGGGGTTAACAAAAAGGACAATTCATTATCAAATTGTTTGATTTAGCAGCATTTTATTTGAATATTCTAGGAGATGTTTATGAGAGAAGTTGACTAGCAGATGTAGCAGATGAAAGATAAAGTTGCTAATGTTGGTAAAACAGTGGAGAAAGTTGCATCATCTGCTGAATAACTTGCAAAAGTAAGCACAAATAATATGCAGTGACCAAAAAAAAAGGAATCTTAACGACAAATTAGTATGAGACAAGGAGTACTAAATTGATATTAGGGATCTAGAAATTCAAAAGATATGGTTAATTTTAGTTGAATTTAGAAATATGTCATGTTTATTTTTGGTTGATACAAAGTGATTAGTGGTTTAAATGATTCTTTTGAATACTTAGGATTTAGGGAGCAAGGTGGTGTCATTCTTTAAGAAGAAATGAAGGGAAATCAGCTTGTAATTTAAAATATTATTCACTTTCTAGATGGTTTCACTAGCAGAAGAAACACATCCAGATAAAAAAAAACCAGTTAAAAATGAAGGAAAAAAAATATTTATTTCATTATTAATTTTTGGTTTGTGAATGTTCCTGGCTGTAGTCCTTTATTTGTTTAAAAACTAATTATCAATGATTGAAAATCTGATACAGTGAAAGAACATTCATAACAGATATATTCCAAAAAAGATTTGTAGTTTGCTGGAACAAAATGAATAAACACAACAGTTAATGGATTAATTCAAAAACAGAATAAATAAATGCAAATAATTACAATAATGTTACCATTTTTAGAAGGTTTATTATATCCTTTTTTGCACATAATTTGACTGACAAAATCTTAACCGGTTTATGATTTCTTATCTGATTTGATTATAACTTTAATATTTGAATATGCAACCCTACATATCAGCAACATCTCTTTATAACCGCATGAAATTTGAATTTATTTGTGTTATTTATTTATTCATCAAATTTCATGATGTTTTAAGTTTATTTTTTTATTTTTTAATTTATTTATTTTGTTTGGAGAGAGAAAATATTTAAAGAAAAGAATGCTATTGTTTTTAATTTCAAATTTTTTTAATCTTTTTAAATCTTCTTTTTTCATTCAATTTTTAACATGAAATATTTTACAATAAAGAGAAAGACAGAGGAATCCTGCTTTTGACAGGATACGATGTAAGTTAAGAATGCGGACATTAAGGCGTTGCAGAGGGTTATGAGTAACTTCTTTTTTTCATTTTTTGCCTTTTTTTTTGAGTTACTAAGTTATGAGTTCTAAGACATTCTAGTGTATTGCTCGTTTTCATGTTTTCATGGGAATGGTTTCAGCATTTGTGTATTTAATGAAGGAGACTGAGAGGGTGAGTTTCTGATTCACATAACTAAATCTCAAATGAATGAGTTAGTTATATAATGTGGCCATAGGATCAAGATACATTTTTTTATTCCATGGTTCAGAAATTATCTCTCACTCTCTCCTTCTGGTTTGTCTCCTTCCCACTGCATGCTTATTTTTGCAAAAACTTAGTTTAGAATGTACATCTCTCATCACTTGAGCTAACTCGTTTTTCACATAAAATACTCTCTCTCCCTTCCAATGCGATGCTCAATCAATGCTGCAGGCTTCTTACATTTCCTCATACTCTCAATCTTTAGAAATTCTTTGCTTTACTTACGATCATACAAAAAATTTATTTCTTTATGGAAATTAATTGTTTTTCTTTGTTTTTAACCTTAATAATTATTATCTAACGTTTTCTCCCTTATTTTTTTATTTCATTTCCACATTTTTTAAGGGGTTCTTATCTTTTCCACTCAGATTATGCACAAGAAATCAAAGAATTCAAAAAAACTTTTTAGCTCCTTCCACCCCTCCTCTCCCCAAAAAATCAAAATCATTCTTTTAGACTAATCTAGTTTCTTGGTTGTTTTTCGTTTTCGTCGTAGAAATACAAATGACTATCTCTCAAAATATGCAAATTAACAAAATATTTTCAATCTTCAACTCACTTTAGCAAGTCAGCTTCATGTTCAACTCTTTTTTAGAAATAGAAATCTTTAGGATCATCTGAGGAGTAGTATAATTTTTCGAATTTTTCTTAGAATTCTACAGTGTTAATAATATCCTGTGTAGCTTGATTTTTTGTAGTTGAGAGTCCTTAGTGTTGCGTTTTGAGCTTTTGCTTTAAGTTTGTCTTACCTTCTTTTTTCTTTATCCCATACTTTTTAATGAATCTGTCAGCTGTTTTCACAAAGAAACAAGTTTTAAATGAGATTATTTTAAATGATAAAGTGTAAAAAAGTAGATTGGTTTAATACATATTTTCTGCCAAGGTACATTCTTCAGCCATCCATGTTTTTTGATATCCTCTATGCCATAGAATCCAGTACGATTTTCAGGCTAATTTTTTAAAACAAAAAAGAGCCATAGATTTGCTTTCAAAACAATCAATTTGCTTTTATTTCTCATCTCTTATTTGTTACTTTTTTCAAAATGAGTTTATTCACAAGGTCAGCACTAGTTGCATCGAGTTCTTCTGGCAACTCATACTTTCTAATCTACGTCTTCGCATTAAGAATAAATTTAATGATTTCTTACCTTTCCTCTTCCTTCTTCAAAATGCTTCCACTCTATTGAGCACTGGTAAACGCTTTCTTGAAGAAATTTGTAAAAGATAAAATGCTCAATTCAACAGGTTTTCTGTCATTAGACAACTAAAACTACCTCTCCTGTGACGATTTCATAAAGAATCATTCCAAGTGAGTAATAATCTGCCTCAAAGCTTGGCTTTTATTTCAGAAGAACTTCTGGAGCTAAATAAGGTGTTATGAGATCATTATTAATAGCATCATCATCGTCTTCCTCTTCTTATCCAGCTTCAGTTGAATCTCTATGATTATTACGTTGATTTCTTTAACTTTCCATTAATGCATGTTAGAATCCAGATATGCATGGATACCCTTCGTCGTCAAATAAAATTGTCTCTGGACGTAATCCAAGCAAAATTATGTTGTTCTTGTGAATGTACTCCAGACTTAGCAGCATGTAAGCGAATATGAATTCTACATTTTAGAAAAAATCATTCAAAAATATGTAATTCCTTCAATCACAACAATACATAAAAATCCAAATTCCCTATTGATTTTCCCCTAAATCTTGTATTCTTTTGTTTCTTTGAAGTATTGTTATTACATGCATGTGCTTCTTCAATTTAGCTATTGACTTTAAGCATTTTGAGATACTAAGCAAGGTCTGGTCCATTTTTATAATCATACACCATGTACAGTGAGTGCAAATCTTAAAACGCGTAGTGTAAATTCACCACATAAGTTGTATTAACAAGTAGTGATTGAATGTTAAGTTCTCTATGCACTCGTTCGATCTCTCTCTTATCATATAGCATGAATTTGTTTAGCTATTTCATAGCATATTGAATTCCATCGATCATACTCTCGACAAGAAACAATTAAGAACATTCTGAATTTGATTAATTTGGAGATTAAGACGACGAAGACGATGAAGATGATATGTGACCTATTATTCTAAAGTTAGCACGACTCACTTACTTCCCTAGAAATAATCAAAAACATACATTATTTGGAGGAGTTTAAGAGATATCCCATCGCATAAAGATTTGTTTTTTTTCAAATAACAGACATACTTTACTTTGGGTCGCCTAGAATATTGAGAAGATCTTCGCTCTCAATAGGTTAGGAAGAGCGGATACCCATTTAGAAAAAAACAATTTGCGAGAAGAAGATAAGTTGCAAATGTTCTTAGAAATTTTCTTTAATTAATTAATTTTTTTGTAAAGAATGTTGATTTTAGGGGATCAAGAAGATTCATTAATCTGTGTTTCTTTTTTGCTAATATTTAAACTTTGCATTTCAAAAAACAAAGGAGACATAAAAAAGGAAAAAGTTCATTCCTCCTTTTTTTTTGTTTAAGGATGGTCGAAAGATTTAAAGAGAAACTCTTTTTTAATCTTAAAATTTTTTAAAATTTTTAAATGCTTAAACAACCCTGTTTGAAAGCAGTTCATTTTTTTGTTCTTATTTGAATTGAGTATCCATAATTTTACAATGGAATTTACTCATATTATTGTTTATTTTTTATTTCTCTCTGATGTTTTTTCAAATTTTTAAACATATATTTTTTTATCATTTTATGTATTAATTTTTTTCATATGAGGTTGAGGTTGAGAGCAGATAGATAGTTTTTCAATGCGCGATTGTAGGTGATATTTTCGAATTATTCTTGACTGGCATGCAATAATCATATTGCTATCTTTATGATTCAAGGAATTCATTTATCTTGAGGGATGCAATTAGTTGTTAAGACTCGTTTCAAAAAACAAAAGTGGATAATCGGCAGATTCTAACAGGCAGAGGCAATGGTGTATATGGCTTCAACAAGCAATAAATGCGCTCTTATAGTCAAGTATCTGCTTAATAGTGGAATGCGATCCCCGTTTCCTTGTGTTAATATTTCATGGATACTAAAATTTATTTGCCCATTTGTGCTATTTTTCAAATTTATTATAAAAAATATTCCTTTTCCCAAAACAAAAATCCCAATCCATTTAGCTTTTTAAGCCTTTCCACTACTTTTTAATTGTTTTCCTTTAGTTCTCCTATCCCCTTTGATTCCCGCTAATTTGACAGATACTACCCTTAATTATTGAATAGAAACACTTCTTTTTTAGTATATATTTTCCCCCGCAAATCTGATTTAAAATTGCATAGATTGAAATATCCTAAAGAATCAATCGGGGGGATTTTATTTTGAACTTAAAAAAATTAATTCAAATAAATCCACAGCTAAAAGGGAAAAGTTTTGCAAGATACTCACAAAGACAGGATCATTTACCGTTGTATGCATGAAAATACCCTATTTTTTAGAAGCATTGAATACTTTCAACGATGTTCAACTGCTTTCATTATCTACCTCGTTGATTAGAGCAGAGAGTTCTCACGTGCATGAATAAAATTCTAAATAATTGAAAACACTCTGTCTCTTTCTTTACATAATCCCAGAATCTTCATGTGAAAATGACCTCCCTTTCTCTTGCAAGCGATCATATGATAGTAGACAGAGCTGGCCTTCAAAAGTGAGTGTTGAATTGGCAGCTGATCTATTATTGAATCTTTCAAAAACTCATGAAACTAAGTTTTTAAATGTTTTTCCAGCAGCAAGCCAATCTATATTATAAAAAGAAGAAAGATAATAAAATTTAAGTTTTTGAATCTAATATAAGCAGATTTAATAAAGAAAGAATAAAGAAAGATAAGAATATAATATCATGAAAAAGATAAAGAAAAGGAAATAAATTTATGAAAAAAATAAAATCAAAATAATATCAACATAAAAATCAAATTCACATTTGAAAAAAAAATTTCAAAAAAAAAGTGCGCAAATTTTTTTGCGTGAATTAATTCATTGAGAGTATGCACAAGCGATGTTAAAGAGTTGATTGAAAATTGAGATGTGTTAAGATGTTCAGTAGTTACGAGCAAATGACAGTTAAGAAAAAATGAAGGATAGATGAATAATCGATGAACCATTAGGTATGAAAATATTTGCATCTTTTCTGATGGGGATATTGATTCGCTTGCTTTGTTGGATTCACAATATTCGCTAATTGATAATTTTTGAATGGTTTAAAATTTAACGGAAAAATTAAAAAAAAGACGGTATTTCTTAGAAAAAAAATTGAATTTACTTCAGAATCACTGAAAATAATGCCCCAGTAATTTAGAGCAAGGAAACAATAGCCAAGTATTTGGGATGTTGATTCTTTATGTTTTCATTTCTGAATTCTGTGAAGGTATAAATTAATAAGTTGCATAAATAGCAATCTTTGATTGGTAAATAGAAGATTATTAATTATTTAGTCGTTTTTTACTGCTTTTTAATTATGAGTATTTACTAGAACCATACCCAAAGTAGAAGAAAGAATTAATGTTCGGAATCTAAGAGGAGGTTTCTTTTGAAAAAGAGGAAAAGAAAATGTTATTGTTAAAAATGCAAGTGAAATTATCAGAATTTTAATTATGAATTCTCTTAATTAGACAAAAAGAGAGTGATAATGGGTGGGATAAAGAGAGCACTCAAATTAATTTAGGATAGGAAAATAAAGCTAAATTAAGCAAAAGAAAAATAGTAAAAAACAACCCAGGATAGAATTTTTGAGGTAGAGAGAGATAGTTATAACAAGAAATGCCAAGAGTTAGCAAGCAAAACAAAGGTCAAATTGGCCGAACCTTAATGAAGGCTGTTGATTAAGCTAATCACGCTTACAAGCCTAAGACAGTCGATGTCCCTAGATTTATCCAGCAAGAGAATAATGTCGCTGAATAAAAAATGGGAAAGGATTTAGCTTCCTGCATTGATTAGGATAATCTCACAGATTTCTTGCAAGTTGTAGGCATGCAAAACAAGAATTTCGAGGCCCTCAGAGGAATGAAATTGAAGAATGACATAACGAACAGAGAAGTTGTGATTGACGGAAATAGAGATCAAGAAGCGATTTTAGATCAAGCATTCAATGTCGAGAATAACTCATTACTGAAGAATGTCAGAATTCCTAGAAAACCCAAATGGACAAAGGAAATGTCTAAAGAAGAACTAAATCATCTTGAAAACCTTGCTTTCGTTGAATGGAGAAAGTCTCTTGCGAAAATCGAAGAAACGAACTACACTATTCATATCACCCCTTATGAGAAGAACATCGAAGTTTGGAAATAACTCTGGAGAGTTATTGAGAGATCTGATATCGTTGTGCAAATCGTCGATGGAAGAGATCCTCTTTTCTTCAGGTATGGTGTTTGAAATTAAAGATTCATAAATACAGAACATGGTTTTTATTGTTAATTTTGATTTTTAGATGTGCAGATGTAGAGGCTTACTCCAAGGAAGTGAATCCAGATAAGTTGAATTTCCTGCTTATTAACAAATCCGATTTGTTATCTGATGAGGTGCGTGCTGAATGGTCAACTTACTTAAACGAGAATAAAATCGATCATATGTTCTTCAGTGCTCTGTTGGAATAAGACAAAATCAATCAAGAAAAGATGGAAGATGCTGCAATCAACAAAATGCTACCTGCAGATCTTGGTCTTCTGAGTGAAACTGTGGAGTAAGAAGAACACTTATTGAATACACCTAAGATTGCAAGTCGAGACATATTGCTGAGAACATTGAGAAAATTGATTGAAGAAGTCAAAGCTAAAAAAGTTGAGCATAAAAAACAAAAAGAATTGGCTTCCCA
>Ga0302271_10002286_pt1 | contig 17368 bp, 2 predicted proteins | sample III_Bog_N1_1_FD_198767 | JGI IMG/M metagenome (GOLD analysis project Ga0302271, IMG submission 198767) | Peat permafrost microbial communities from Stordalen Mire near Abisko, Sweden - III_Bog_N1_1 | ecosystem: Environmental > Terrestrial > Soil > Wetlands > Peat | place: Sweden: Abisko...
CGCAACTGTTAAGATGGGTAAATTAATTATTTTTTTGAAGGATTTTCTCTTGTAAAATGAATGTTGTTGTCTTGCATTTAGAAATGAGGTAATTCAATCTTCTCCCCAAAATATCAGTGGGTGCGAAATTTATTTTTAAGAATCCTTCTCTTATTCATTGCTTTTTGAAAGATTCTACAAGCTTATTGGAGATAATCACCTACCATAGTCATCTGTTATTTGATCAAAGCTGTTCATTCCTTTATGAAGATTGTCTTCATAAAAATATTCATTATTTTATTTATTGATTCTCATGGTAAAGTTATCATTCTCAATGTTTTCTGGATTCTGAAATACCATGTGCTATCTCTGTTCCTGTTGCTTCATTGGACCATCAAAATCATAAGTGTTGATATCAAGGTTATTGACATATTAACTGAAGGTTTTCTCAGGTACATTCAATGAAAACAAATCGTTGAATGATTCATCGTTATGCCAGTTTTTATCCATAATCTAAGGATCAAAAGAATTCTCGAAGCTATTAAAATATTAAGGCTCCAAACTGCAAAAGTTATGATTTTATTGATTCGAACTATCTCCTAGATGGTGCTACTCGCTATTGTAAAAATTTTCATGATGAACCACTGTTTCTTGTTATTGAGGCTCTACATGAGGGAGATCCTAGAATTGTTTCTAGATGAGTTACTCCGGATTCTCATTGACTCTTGGCAAAATGTCAAAAGGAGGGGAGACTATTTTTTATTAAGAGAAGGTAGATTAGTGGTGTAGATGGCACTGTTGCTGATGATGACGAAGAATATCTTCCAATTCAACCAAATTAAGTAGGCCAAATTAAGTTTAGTAATGAGAGGCGCTGAAAGCAGGAGTGGAATTCCTCCCTTCTGATCTTGGGTCTCGGGGAATCGAATTGTTCAATAAATTATATTTTTCTTCTCCTTGTTTCTGGTAATCCCAATCTAATTCTTCATTCAGTTTCTAATGTTTATTCCCTGAACAATAGTCTAATATTTCTTCTTAGTTAAATTGTATGAAATCACTATTGTTAATCTAATTATTCTCAAATTAGACATTTTCTCCTAGCGAGCATGCTGTCTAGACATTGTCTGAATTGGATTGATTCTTTTAACTCTGATATTTTTTCTTTTTCTCATGCGAAAAACTATTTTGTCGGAGTTCATCTTGACTGAGAGTCTTTGTCTTCCTTTTCTTCCCTGAGCTGTTCGGTACTGCATCTCTCAGAAGCTGATTAACGATGTGTTGGTCAACAGGGAGAATATCATGACTTGGTAGTTAAAATGCAAGTTCCTTTGGAAGCTGTTCCTTATTATCCCCATGTATTAAAGCCATTTAAGAATTGTATTCTCTAACATGCCCCATTTTGTAGTCTAAATTAGAGCTGAAATCATATCCATAGACTTCAGCTTTTCGCAATATTAAGAAATAATAATCAAGGGTTTTTTTCCTGCATAGTTTATTTTACGATGCAACTTCTAAAAATGAAATATGATGCATCCCTTTTGCTAAACATTCATTAGCGACCTTGTGGGTGTCTCTCCATATTTAAACCAGCTGAAGTGCTTCCCTGACTGTTTGCTCGTTGATTCGTTTGTACTCTTTGTTGGTTATCTTAAAATTTGCATAGTAATGTTTTCTTTTACTTTTGTAAGGTTCTTCTATCTCACACAAATCATCGATGCTTTGCTATGACTGTTCATTTCTGTCTATTATGATAATATTTTTATGTTTTTTCGCTGGATTCATTTTTTTTTTGTTCTTCCTTTTTGTGGATTTATCTGTAAAAAGTGGTTAAACTCTCTTTTGAATAAGTTTCTAGGAATCTTATGATTTTTCTTCATTTTCTATGCATTCATGTTCATCTTTCCTCTGAGTTTCTCCATCACCATTTAGGCTTTTAAAGGTGATAGTAATAATCTTGTTTGATGGTAGAGGATGGAGTTGGCTTTGGAATGGGCGTTGAATCTGTCCTTCATTGCTTTCTTAATTTTTTCCAAGGAATAGCAATTCCTAGTTATAAAATCCTGAATGCAAATAAAGAAGACTGCTAGTAGGAAGGAATAGCCTCAAAGCAATGTGATCTAGTAAAGATTGTGTAGAAAAGTAGCATAAATCATCTGAATCATACTGTTGATGAAGCTTTCCTTGATTGATTTTTTAAGTAAAAATGGGAATTTTTTATCGATCAAACACAAACTTTTCTCCTGATTCAGCTCTGATCATTATTATGCTTACAAGTTCGGTCTCTTCATCAATAGCTTCTTCTTGTTAAACTGCCCTTGATTCCTCAAAAGCTTCAACCTGTACTTGCTTGTTACCATATTCCTGAATTCTTGCCATGTCTAAAGTCTAGTCTATCCCATATTAGAATTAATTCTTTTGGGATGAATGAAAAGATCTAGATATGAGACTTTACTTCTCAGTCATGAACCTATCCGTGATTTAAAGTCGTTCCTAAGAGATTTGAAGCATAGAACTGTTGACAGACTGCTTAATATTATTTTTTCTTCTAAAATATTTTAAAAATACCAATTCACTGTTATTTTTGTTGTTGTTGTTGTTGAAAGATTTATTGATATTCATCAAAAGGTTAGATTTTATTTGTCTTTTCATGGTTTAATTAAGCTTCTTTCGTTCCCCTAATCTTGGAGGATACAACAATTAACCCGTTTTCTCCCCATCCCATCTGCTTCGATTAATTAGTCTGACAGGCTACCTTAATTTACGATAAGAAAGAATGTGTTTTTAGATTAGGTTCTTGAAGATTTCATATTTGTTATCAGATCTGCTAGTTGTTGTAGAAACGCATTTTAAAATTATTTAATTCAGAAATAAGAATTTATTATTATCATCATCATCATCAGATTGGAAATTTTCACAACATTTATGCGAGAATTTCCCACCTGCTTTCAAATGATTTGTAAGGATTCATAAATTGATTATTATCAATCCTAATTATTTCATGAACATCTTGCTATTTAAAAGTTTAAAAGAATGAATATATGAAAAAATTTAGAAAAGAGAAAGAAACAAGAGAAGCTTAGATAGGAATCGTCTATTGAAATAAAAAGATATTGATTTCACTTTATTGTGATTGCAATTTGTCTACGAGATAAAAATAATAAACGTTTTAATTTCAATTGGTTGATTTTTATAAATGGATTAATAAAAAGAAACATCTTTTTAGTTATTGGAAACACATTCTATTTTTCATTGAAAATAGAGAATACTGTAAAGAAGAGCATTCTGCTTAATAAAATAGGAAGCTACAATTAATAGAAAGATAAATTTCAATGAAAGAACAACACATTTTATCTGTAAAAAAGTCAGTAAATTGTTAGATTTGAAGTTATGAATAAACTGATTTTTACAAGCTGACCCAAAGAAATAATTCTTTGAAAGCCTCTGCTCAGGCAGAAAATAAGAAACTGAATGATTAAGGTATGGGGAAATCATGAAAAAATGAAAAAGAAAAATGATATAATTTAAAGGAGAAATTGTAACAATTCTGATCAGCCAGGTCTTTGATATCAATCTTTATGCGAGAGAATTCAATTGAAATTTAAATATGTTTAACTGCTCTCTTTATTTTTTGCATTTTCTCAAGGTAAAATGATTTAAGTCGGTATTCTTGTCTATGAGACATTTTATACGAAATCTTATTTCCTCTAAATCTCAAGTAATGAAATGTGATGCATCCCTTTTGCTAAACGCTCATTAGCCGCCTTGTGGGTGTCCCTCCATATTTGAACTAGCTTAAGTGCTTTCCTGACTGCTCTCTCGTTGATTCGTTTGTTTTCTTCGTTGGTTATCTTAATATTTGCTGAGTTATAGTCTCTAATACTGTTGTAGAGTTCTTCTATCTCACAAAACAAATCATAGTTATTCTCATCGAAACTCTGCTACGACTGTTCATTACTGTTGTTATGATTTTGTTTTTTATGTTTTTTCTCTAGATCCGTATTTTATTTGTTCATCCCTTTTGTGGTTTTATCTGTAAAAAGTGGTTAAACTCTCTTTTGAATAGGTTTCTAGAAATCTTAAGATTTTTCTTCAATTTCTAAGCATTCATCTTCATAGTTCATTTCGCTATCTCTAGAATCGTCTAGGTTTATAAAGGTGATAGTAATAACCTTGTTTGAAGGAAGAGGATGAAGCTGGTTTTGGAATGGCTGTTGAATATTGCTGTTTATTTCATGTTTATTTTTTTTCAAGGAATAGCAATTCCTAGTAATAAAGTCCTGAATGTAAATAAAGATCACTGCCAATAACGAGGAATAGCTTCAAAACAATATGATCTAGTAAAGATTATATAGAAAAATAGCATAAGCTATTTGAATCATACTGTTGATGAAGCTTTCCTTGATTTATTTATTAAGTAAAAATGGGAATTTTTATTGATCAAACACAAACTTTTCTCCTGATTCAGCTCTGATTATCATTATGGTTACAAGTTCTCTAGCTTCCTCAAGAGCCTCTGCCCTTAATCCCTCAAAAGCTTACACCTGAATTTGCTTGCTTCGATAGCCTTGAATTCCTGCACTTTCTAAGGCCTAGTCTGTTCCTAACTAGAATTCATTCTATTGGCATGCATAAAGAGATCGATACAAGAGATTTTAATTCTTAGTTATGAATTTATCAGTGATTTGAAGTCGTCCCTAAGATATTTGAAGCTCAGAATTGTTGATTAACAGCTTGATATTTTCTCTTCTAAAATCTTTTAAAAATACCAAATCTCTGTTGTTGTTGTTGAAAGGTATATTGATATTCATTAAAAGACTTTTATTATGTCTTTGCAAGGTTTAATTAAGCTTCTTTCGTTTCCTTAATCTTGGAGGATACAACAATAAACTATTTTTCCCCATTCCTCCCTGCTTTGATTTATTCGTCTGACAGACTACCTTAATTTACGATAAGAAAGAAAATGGTTCTTAACCCTGAAGATTTTATTCTTGTATTTTAATCTGCTAGTTGTTGTTGTTGAATCTCAAGAAGAATTATTAAAAATAAAATAAATATATGTTATTATCACAATCAGATTTAAAGGTGTACTCAAAACAATTGAAAATCATTACAATATTTTTCTATTACTTCCCTTCAACTTCAATTATTAAATTATTATGAATTTTATTTAATTCCTAGCCTCAATTTTTTAAGGAAAAAACCATGCTTTTTTCCCCCTTCCTTTAGGAAAAATAGTGTAGATTGTTATCCATTTGGAAGCACTTTTTTTTCTTTCATTTACCAAATTGAAATAACCCAATGAGAGCATTTACCTGCTAAATATTCAATGGGAATATGTTTTAAGCTCACAAACACAGAAAAAATAAGGGTCTTTTATGTAGAAAAGTAAACAATTTATTTTTTAAATATTAATAAACCGGACTTATAAAAGCTGATCCAAAGCAATAATTTATGTGGAAAAGCATCTACACAAACACAAAACAAGAAACTAAGTAATTAAAGGATAGACTAATTATGGGGAGAGGATGGGGAAGGAATTAATAAATCTCGGATAAATTGAGAGGGAGGGGAGGAAGTATTAAGATGGGTAAATTAATTTTTTTGTCAAAAATTTTCTCTTGTTTTATGAATGTGATTGTCTTGCAGGTACTTCAATCTCCTTCCCAAAATATCAGTAGGCACGAAATTTATTTTAAGAATCCTTCTCTTATTCATTGCTTTTTGAAAGATTCTGCAAGCTTCAAGGAGACAATTACCTACCATAGTCATATGTTATTTGATCAAAGTGGTTCATTTCTTTATGAGGATTGTCTTCTAAATAGTATTCATTATTTAATTTATTGATTCTCATGGTATCGTTTTCGTTCTCAATGTTTTCTGAATTCTGAAATACCATATGTTACTGCTGTTCCTGTTGCTTCATTGGATCATCGAAATCATAATTACAGAGATCAGGGCTATTCACATTTTAACTGATGGTTTTCTCAGGTACATTCAATGAAAACAAATCGTTAAATGATTCATCGTTATGCCAGCTTTGATCCATAATCTAAGGATCAAAAGAATTCTCTAAGTTATTAAAATATTAAGGCTCCAAACTGCAAAAGTAATGACTTTATTGATTAGAACTGCCTTCTAGATGGTGCTACTCGCTATTGATATTATATTCATGAGAAACCACTGTTTCTTGCTCTCCATGAGGGAGATCCTAGAATTATTTCTAGATGATTTACTCTGGAATCTCATCGACTCTTGGTAACATATCAAAAGGAGGGGAGACTAATTTTTATTAAGAGAAGGTAGGTTAGTGGTGTAGGTGCTGTTGTTAATGAATCTGAATATCTCCCAATTCAACCAAATTAAGTAGGCCAAATTAATTTTAATAGCACGAGGTGCTGAAAGCAGGAATGGAATTCCTCCCTTCTGATCTTGGGTCTCGGGGAATCGAATTGTTCAATAAATTATGAACCAGATCATATTTTTCTTCTCCTTATTACTGGTAATCCCAATCTAATTCTTCATTCAGTTTCTAATGTTTATTTCCTGAGCAATAGTCTAATATTTCTTCTTTGTTAAATTGTATGAAATCACTATTGTTAGTTTAATTATTCTCAAATTCAGACAATGTCTAGACATTTTCTCCTAACGAGTATGCTGTCTAGACATTGTCTGAATTTGATTGATTCTTTTAACTCTGATATTTTTTCTTTTTTTCATGCTAAAAGCTATTTTGTCTTAGTTCATCTTGACTGAGTGTCTTTGTCTTCCTTTTCTTCCTTAAACGATTCGGTGCTGCATCTCTCAGAAGCTGATTAACGATGTGTTGGTCAACAGGGAGAATATCATGATTTGGAAGTTAAAATACAAGTTCCTTTTGAAGGTGTTCCTTAGTATTACCATGTGTTAAAGCCATTTAAGAATTGTATTCCCTAACATGCCCCATTTTGTAGTCCAAATTAGAGCTGAAATCATATCCATAGACTTCAGCTTTGCGTAATATTAGGAAATAATAATCAAGGGTTTTTTTCATGCATAGTTTATTTAACGAGGCAACTTTTAAAAATGAAATATGATGCATCCCTTTTGCTAAACGCTCATTAGCGGCCTTGTGGGTATCCCTCCATATTTGAACCAGCTGAAGTGCTTCCCTGACTGTTTGTTCGTTGATTCGTTTGTTCTCTTCGTTGGTTATCTTAAAATTTGCATAGTTATTATCTCTAATACTGTTGTAGAGTTCTTCTATTTCACAGAAATCAAAGTCACTTTCATCGAAGTTCTGTTAGGACTGTTCATTACTGTCAATTATGATTATTTTTTTATGTTTTTTCGCTGGATTCATATTTTTTTTGTTCTTCCTTTTTGTGGTTTTATCTGTAAAAAGTAGTTAAGCTCTCTTTTGAATAGGTTTCTAGGACTTGTATTCATTTTCTACGCATTCATCTTCGTCGTTCCTTTAGCTATCTCCAGCATCATCTGGTCTTTTAAAAGTGATAGTAATAATCTTGCTTGAAGGTAGAGGATGCAATTGGCTTTGGAATGGGTTCTGAATCTGTCCTTCATCGCTTTCTTAATTTTTTCCAAGGAATAGTAATTCCTATTTATAAAGTCCTGGATGCAAATAAAGAAGACAGCCAGTAGGAAGGAATAGCCTCAAAGCATAGTGATCTAGTACAGATTATGTAGAAAAATAGCTTAAACCATCTGAATCATACTACTGATGAAGCTTTCCTTGTTTTATTTTTTAAGTAAAAATGGGAATTTTTTATTGATCAAACACAAACTTTTCTCCTGACTCTGCTCTAACCATTACTATGCTTACAAGTTCAGTCTCTTCATCAATAGTTTCTTCTTGAAAAACGACCTATGATCCCTCAAAAGCTTACGCCTGTGTTTGCTTGTTTCCATATTTCTGAATTCTTACACGTTCAAAAGTCTAGTCTGTTCCATACTAGAATTCATTCTTTTGGGATGAATGAAGAGATCGAGACAAGAGACTTTACTTCTCAGTCATGAATCTACCAGTGATTTAAAGATGTCCCTAAGAGATTTGAAGCACAGAACTATTAACAGACAGCTTGATATTGTCTCTTCTAGAATATTTTAAAAATACCAATTCCCTGTTGTTGCTGATGTTGAAAGATTTATTGATATTCAATACAAGGTTAAATTTTATATGTTTTTGCATAGTTTAATTAAGCTTCTTTCGTTCCCCTAATCTTGGAGGATACAACAATAAACCCGTTTTTTCCCCATCCCACCCTGCTTTTTATTCATCCGACAGACTACCTTAATTTACGATAAGAAAGAATATGTTTCTAGATTAGGTTCTTGAAGATTTCATATTTGTTATTAGATCTGCTAGTTGTTATAGAAACACATTTTAAAATAATTAAATACAGAAATAAGAATTTATTATTATCATCATCAGATTGAAAATTTTCACAACTTTTATGCGAGATTTTTTCACTTGCTTTCAAATTATTTTTCTGATTCATAAACCGATTATTATCAATCCCAATGATTTCATGAACATCTTACTATTCAAAAGAATAAAAAATGATTTAGAAAAGAGAAAGAAACAAGGGAAGTTTAAACAGGAGTTGGCTATGGAATTAAAAAGAGATTAATTTCATTTTATTGGGATTGCAATGAGTTTATGAGAGAATAATAATTACCTTTTTAATTTCAATAGGTTTTTTTAGAAACGAATTAATGTAAAGAAACATCGTTTTAGTTATTGGAAACATTTTCTATTTTTCATTGGATATAGAGAATAATGTAAAGAAGAACATTCTGCTTCATAACATAGGATGCACAATTAATAGAAATATATGTTTCAATGAAAGAACAACACATTTTATCTGTAAAAAAATTGTTTGGTTTGAAGTTATGAATAAACTGATTTTTACAAGCTGATCCAAAGAAATAATCATCTTTGAAAGCCTCTGCTCAGGCAGAATATGAGAAACTGAATGATAAAGGTATGGAACTAATCATGGGAAGATGAAGAAGAAAATTAAGATCATTCAAAGGAGGAATTGTAAAAATTCTGATCAGCCAGGTCTTTGATATTAATCTTTATGCGAGAGAATTCAATTCAAATTTAAATATGTTTAACTACTTTTTTTTTGCGTTTTCTCAAGATAAAATGATTTACTTCGCTATAATTGTCTATGAGACATTAGATATGAAATCTTATTTCCTTAAATCTCAAGTAATAAAATGTGATGCATCCCTTTTGCTAAACGCTCATTAGCGGCCTTGTGGGTGTCCCTCCAAATTTAAACACGCTGAAATACTTCCCTGACTGTTCGCTAGTTGGTTCGTTTGTACTCATCGTTGGTTCGAAATTCTGCTAAGACTGTTCATTTTCGACTATTATGATTGTATTTTTAAGTTTTTTCTCTGGATCCATATTTTATTTGTTCTTCCCTTTTGTGGTTTTATCTGTAAAAAATGGTTAAACTCTCTTTTGAATAGATTTCATAAACAACAAACAATCAACTCAAAAAAGAAAAAGAAAATAGGTTTCTAGAAATCGTAAGATTTTTCTTCAATTTCTAACCATTCATCTTCATCGTTCCTTTCGCTATCTCCAGCATCATCTGGGCTTATAGAGGTGATAATAGTAACCTTGTTTGAAGGCAGATGATGAAGCTGGCTTTGGAATGGCTGTTGAATATGTTATTTATCGCATGTTTATTTTTTTCCAAGGAATAGTAATTCCTAGTTATAAAATCCTGAATGCAAATAAAGAAGACTGCCAATAGGGAGGAATAGCTTCAAAATAATGTGATCTAGTAAAGATTATGTAGAAAAATAGCATACATCATCTGAATCATACTGCTGATAAGGCATTCCTTGATTTATTTTTTAAGTTATATGGGAATTTTTTATTTATCAAATACAAACTTTTCTCCTGATTCAGCTCTGATCATCACTATGCTTACAAGCTCTCTAGCTTCCTCAAGAGTGTCTTCTTATTAAACTGCCTTTAATTCCTCAAAAGCTTACACCTGAACTTACTTGCTTCGATGGTCCTGAATTCATGCACTTTCTAAGGCCTAGTCTGTTCCTAACTAGAATTCATTCTTTTAACATGCACAAAAGAGATTCATACAAGAGATTTTAATTCTCAGTCATGAATTTACCAGTAATTCGAAGTCGTCCCTAAGATATTTGAAGCTCAAGAATTTTTGACAAATAGCTTGATAATGTCTCTTCTAAAATAGTTTAAAAATACAAAATCGCTGTTGTAGTTGAAAGGTATTTTGACATTCATTAAAAGATTTTTGTTATGTCTTTGCATCGTTTAATTCAGCTTCTTTCGTTTCCCTATTCTTCGAGGATACAACAATAAACTCGTTTTCCCCATTCCTCCCTGCTTTAATTAATTCGTCTGACAGACTACCTTAATTTACGATAAGAAAGAATATGCTCTTAACCCTGAAGATTTTATTCTTGTATTTTAATCTGCTAGTTGTTGTTGAATCTCATAAAAAATTATTTAAAATTAAAAAAAAAGAATATATTATTATCATTATCAGATTTAAAGGTGTCCTCAAAGTACTTGAAAATCTTCCCAATATTTTTCTATTATTATTTCCCATCAGCTTAAAAATTATTGTTAATGATTCATAGACCGATTAAAATAAATTCAGGAAATTTTACTATTAAAAATTTCATGAATACATGAATATTTTAGAAAAGAGAAAGAAAGGAGAGAAGTTTAAAAAGAAATTGGTTATTCAAATAAAAAGAGATTTTAATTTCACTTTATAGTGATTCTATTGTGTCTATGAGAGAAAAAAATAAATAAACGTTTTAATAAAGTAATTAGAATTTTTATAACTTTATTTTTTAGAAATAACAATTAAATGCTAATTATTGATTGCTGACTCATTCTTTCGATTTCATGGTATCAAAACGAACTTATTTTATGAACCTTAAGATACATGAGAGATTTTTATAATTGATTTGTAATTCATTATTTTTCTTAAGTCAAGTGGTTTTTTAGAAAATGAATAATGTAAAGAAACATCTTAGATATTGTAAACACTTTCTACTTTTCATTTGATTAAGAATAAGGAAAAAGAACAGCATTACTGCTTTATAAAATAAAATGCATAATTAATTATTAGATCCATTTCAATGAAATAACAACACATTTATCTATAAAAATAAGTTAATTTTATATTTGAAGTTATTAATAAACTGACTTATAAAAGCTGATCCAAAGAAATAATCCTCTTTGAAAAGCCTCTGCACAGACAGAAGAGTAGGAGAAACTGAATGACTAAAGTATGGGACAAATCATAGGAGGATGAAGAAAAATAAGAGCACTTGAGGGAGGACTTTTAACATATCTCATCGGCCAGGTTTTTGAAAAGAATCTTTACGCTAGAGAATTCAATTGAAATACTATATAAATATTCTTAACTACTCACTTTTTCTTGCATTTTCTCAGGTAAAATGATTTAAGCAGATATTTTTATCTGTGTGATTGTTCCTAAATCTCAAGAGTTATTGCATTGATCTTAAGAATCTTTCTCTTATTCTTAACTTTCTAGAAGATTCTGCATGCGAATAGGAGACAACTACCCTCTAAAGTCTTCAATAGTTTCATCGAAGTGGTTAATTCCATGATGAAGATTTTCTTCTAAATCACACTCATTTTATTGTTTTTCGATATCGAAAAAGCAGCTTTCATTATCGATGTTTTCTTGATTCGGAGGCTTCAAGTAGTGCTACTATTGAACATACTGTTCTTGTTTTATATTATTGCTAATATCGTAAACGTTGGGATCAGAGTATTTCCCATGTTAACTGATGATTTAAGCAGGTAAATTAAGAGGAGAATATTGATTCAAAATTTCATTTTTGTAATCTGGATGGTTATGCTAGAAATAATCCATATTTGATGGATCAAGAGAATTCTTGAAGTGATAATAAGATTAAGGCTTCTATCTAAAAAAGTTATAACTTGCTAGGTTTGGACTACCTTCGAAATGCTAAAAGTCACGATTATTATTATTATTATTATTGTTGTTGATATTTTCATGATAAAACAAGATTTCTGGCTTTGGGAGATGATTGAAAGGATCAAATTATTACTCTTCCAGATATTCTGGATTCTCATCATCAACTCTTGGAATAATACCCACAGAATGTGAGGCTAAGTTTTATTATTATTATTAGCAATTAATGTTGTGGTTAAAATAATCTTGTTGGTGAATATATATACCTCCTTATTTAGCATAATTAAAGGGACCCAATTAGATTTAGTAGTGTGAGGTGAGGAAGAGGAAATTCTTATCTGTGCTGAAAGCAAGAGTGGAATTTCTCCCTCCTGCTCTTGGGTCTCGGGGAATTGAATTTTTCAATAAATTATGATACAAAAGATGTCTGTTTTCTACTTGTTTCTGAAAATCTTAAGCTGTTTCTTCATTCATTTTCTAATGCTTATTCGCTAAGCCATAATAGTTAATTTCCTCTTGTACTTCTTCTTTGTGATCCTAATTATTCTCAAATTAAAGATTTTCTCCAAGTGAGCAAGCTGTTTGGACTTTGTCTGAAGATGGGATTGCTTTGTCTGAATTGGATTTATTCTTTTTATTCTAATATTTTTTCTTTTTTTCATGCTAAAAGCTATTTTGTCTTAGTTCATCTTGGCTGAGTGTCTTTGCTCTAATTTTCTTCCCTGAACTATTTGGCGTTGCCTCTCTCAGAAGTTGATTAACTATGTGTTGGTCGACAGGGAGGACATCATGACTTGGTAGTTAAAATACAAGCTCCTTTTGGCGGCGGTCTTTAATATCCCCAAATTGTTAAGCCATTTTAGAATTAAAAAGCCTAATATGCCCCATTTTAGAGTTCAAATTGGAATTGAAATCATACCCATAAACTTCAGCTTTGCGCAGTTCAAGGAAAAAATAATCGAGAGTTTTTTTCTTGCAAAATTTATTCAAAGAGGAGACTTTTTCATAGGAAATGTGATGCATCCCTTTTGCTAAACGGTCGTTAGCAGCTTTGTGGATATCTCTCCAAAGCCGAACTAGCTAAAGGGCTTCTTTGACTGTACGCTCGTTGACTCGTTTTTCTTCCTCGTTTATTAGCTTAGAATTGGTTGAAAGAATGTCTCTAACTATTTATTAAGGTTCTCCTATCTCATCATTGTTATATTCAATTTATTCTTCCATCTGTTAAATCTGTTTATTCTAGTTTATGACGTTACTATTATTATATTATATATCTTGTGTTGAGCCTTATTTGTCATTCTCTTTTGAGAATTTATTTGTATTTATTTGTCGAGTTTTCTTTTGAATAGACTTCGAGGAATCTTTTGATTTTTCTTCATTTTCTAAACATTCATCTTCATCCTTCCTTTGGTTATCTCCAGCATCATCTGAATTTTTAAAGGTGATCATAATAACTTTGTTTGAAGGTAGAGGATAAAGCTGGCTTTGGAATGGCTGTTGAATCTGTCCTTCATCGCATGTTTAATTTTTTCCAAGGAATAGCAATTCTTAGTTATATAGTCCTGAATGCAAATAAAGAAGACTGCCAATAGGGAGGAATAGCTTCAAAACAATATGATCTAGTAACGATTATGTAGGAAAATAACATAAACCACCTGAATCATATTGCTGATAAGGCATTCCTTGATTTATTTTTTAAGTAAAAATGGGAATTTTTTATTGATCAAATACAAACTTTTCTCCTGATTCAGCTCTGATCATCACTATGCTTACAAGTTCACTAGCTTCCTCAAGAGTATCTTCTTGTAAAGTTGCCCTTGATCCCTCAGATTTTTCAAATGAAATCTATTCTTTCAAATGATTTACTTCATGTTCTTGAATTTGTTTTGTTTCTTTGTTCGCTAAAAGTACTTGTTCCAGCTTACCATCTTTGTAAGCACAAGGAGATCCAAAGACGAGATTTTACTTCTCACTCATGATTCGTACAGTAACCAAGCAAGTGCAAATTGCTCCTAGAGAATTGGAGCACAGAATCGTGCACAAAGTCTTTGATATTTTAGCAGCTAAAGTGCTTAAAAAAAGGCAATTTATCCTTTGATCAACAAGTATTTGAACAATCATTAAACGATTTAAATTTTATATGTCTTTGCATGCAATAGTTAAGCTTCTTTCTTTTCCCTTATCGTGGAGGATACAACTATCAAACCTCCCTCCCTCCCTTGATTAATTCGTCTGACAGATTACCTTAATTTACGATAAGGAAGAATATGCTTTCCTCTATCCCCCAAGCATTCCCGAAGATTCATATTTTGATGAATCTACTTGTAGTTTTCTATTTCAAAAGGAACAATGCAGATATCACCCAAAACAAACAGCTTTTGCTTATTAATGTCCCCCCTATTGCTTTAGGTTGTTTTTTCTTTTTCATAAGCATCTCTCGAACATTTTTGTTCTAATCAAACAAAAAAAATCCTGTTAGTTTCTCTACCAGAAAGATAATGTAGAAAAGCAAATTATCAAGTGTTTCCTGGTCGGAAATAAATGATTTTGATTGATTAATATGATTTTCTGGTGAAATAGCAGATTCTTTGTCTACTAGGCGCTCATTTAAGGAATTTGAGATTACTATCGTCACCTTGAAGGGATAAATTAATTGAATTCAATTTTAGTTTATTACCCAGGATTTTTCAATTTTAAATGCATTTTTAAGATTGTTAATCAGGCCATAACTGATAAACAGGAGTCAGGCTCTTTAAAAGGAGACACATTAAGAATTACATATAAGAAAAGTGTTCTGATGAGGGAGTGTGTTAACAATTAAAGATAATTTCGTCCAGAAATATTCATTTAAAAAAACTATTCAAAGGTAAAATATATTGGAGAATCGCAGAAGTATAAACAAAAAATTATGCGAAAAAACAGAAAAAAATATCAAATTGAATAATAACTAAAAGAGCTCACTCTCGACTGATTAGTTGTAAGTTATGTGCATTTTCACGCTGACTGAGTTATTGCCATATTTCACTTGCTCTTTTTTCAGCCGCTAGGCGATAAAAAGTTATACGATGTCTTATAAAGCTAATCCTTCATAGGATGCTAGTGTCTAGGTGAGAGAAACTAAACATCTTGCTTCTTTTCGTAGCTCTTGTAGATTCCAAGATTTGATGGAGAAATTGTGTTCGCATTGTTCGTAATATTGCTATTACCATATTAAGAATATCGATTGTTGAAGCTGTTATTGTATGAACTGTTATGATTATCGCGATTCTCCTTTTGGTTAGGCTAATAACCACTATTAGGTGATCGAGAAGATTGATTTTGTTTCATTTCATTGGTGATTTATGCTCTTTATTGCTCAGCTTATCTAACCTACCAAAGTTCATCAGGATACGCTGGTTAATGCAGCATAATCCCAGGAACATGACTGTCAGCTCCTTCCCCTGCTCTTACATCCATTAACGCTTTAGGACGAGTGTTAGGTGATTTTTTCACAGCAAATTATCTGCTGAAAGCTTATTCCTGGAGATCATCATGCCGTTTTGTTTCTTTGATTTTCTAGATTTAATCTTATCTGGATTTAATAACATTTTCTTGGATTGCTACATCAGTCGTGTTAGTCTTTGTCTTGTATTCTCTTTTATAGTCAGTGAGGTATTATGCCTTGTAGAGCTCCTGGTAGTTGGTGAATTGTTATTGTTTCCTTGAGGAATTTGGAGTATGTGGAGATTGAGGAGGTTGAATTTGGGAATTGGACGGTTATGAGGCATAAGATTGGGGAATTGATGCTGGATTTAACTACTAGAAATGCTAGGTGAAGAGATTGCTCGCTTTGGAAGGAGCCTGTGTAGGGCGAGGAGTTTGAGTGGCGTATTCAAGTTAACTAGATGAAGCAATAGTTGGAGATGTTTTTGAGGTACCATTTCGTATCGGAGAAACACTTAAATTGTTCTTTACATTTACCTCTTTGTCCTTGGTGTTGTTCAAGGCAGTAGAAGATTGAACAGCATCCTTAGTGGGGTAGAGAGCACTTGAGTTGTTGTTGTTGTAGACATTCCGATCAAGTAGATCCAACCTATTTTGCTGAGCACCTCTACTTTATTCCTGTTATTATCTTCCATTCAATTTGTTTTTATCATTGTTTTCCTTGTTGATCCTGCTGCTACTGACACTGCGATTCAAATTACTATTAGTGCTATTAAGGCCAGGAGGATTCTAGGTAAAATAGATATTTTTCTGCTAATCTTGCTATTTCCCTTCAGATTCCTTCTATCTCATCTAAAGTGACTGCTATTACACATAACTCTATTAAATTATCACAGCTAAAGGATGGAATGGCTTAGGCTCAGGTGTAAGGTTTCTTTCTTCTAGATTTCTTGTTGTATGTCCTCCAGGAAGTGTCTGGATTTGACTCACAAAATCTCTATTTCGTTATGAGCTATTTCTGGATATTGTCCTGTAGCTCGCGGAGGCTTCAGCTTGATAAGCACTTTCAACTACGATCCTCTCAATGAGCTTATGAGGTTCAGGGTTCTTTCCCTCCCATTTACTGACAGTACGTTAGTTTTCCCATTCCTCAAACAGCTATCCTCTCTTCCTACACCCCATTTTATCGTAATTCACACCATTAGTGAAATTACTATTTATACTCATAGGTGAAACTCTGCGAGAGCTGTTATTCAAAGCGGGTTGTCCAGCACCACTGAAAGGACCTGTACGGGAATTGTTTCTCTCCATTTTTGCGGATTGAGAAGCGGTTAATTTGTAATTTAGTTTGTTTTTCCTTGTGTTTCGGGAATGTAAAAAAAATAAATAATTTCTTTCTATCGTTTATTATCTTAGTAATCGCAACTAGTATATGTCGTCTCTCTTTTTCTAACGAATCTCTTAGTGTTAGAAAAAGCTTCGAGTGTTTCTTAAATATTCTTCGATTTCTTCTTCTTGATATTTAAATCCTATTTTAAGTGGTTTATTATGAAATTTATTGATTTGAATCTATCAGCTCAATAAAAGCTCCCCTTTCAGTTTTTAAATACGCTTAGGTGGGCCTTAATCGCAAGAAACATAATGATAGATAAATAATATTTTCAATATTTTGGTTTCAGAGAAATTCTTCTTAATCTACCATCAGTTTCTGCAATGGATAGAATGAAATATTGCTGATTTATTAAGATATTTAACAGAACCTTTACATACAGCAAAAAAACACTTAAACATATTGATCTTGTAAATCATCTCAAACTTAAACTATTTGCTGTTTATTTTGCCTCTTTTTCAGATGAATATCTATCTCACTCTTGAGCGATTTCTCCGCAATTTGTGATGACAACTTTCTTCTTGGGATGACCTTGAGATGAACCTTGTTGCTCGATCACTGTTAGAAGTTTAACAAAAAAGTTAATATGAAAAAAGGC
>Ga0302271_10002287_pt1 | contig 17363 bp, 14 predicted proteins | sample III_Bog_N1_1_FD_198767 | JGI IMG/M metagenome (GOLD analysis project Ga0302271, IMG submission 198767) | Peat permafrost microbial communities from Stordalen Mire near Abisko, Sweden - III_Bog_N1_1 | ecosystem: Environmental > Terrestrial > Soil > Wetlands > Peat | place: Sweden: Abisko...
TTTTTTTTTTTGAATTTTTTCAAGACAGCATTTTCAGCAACAGTAAGAATACAAGTTTGACTTGTGGAAGCACAGATAACTTATCCGATGCTGCCAACTGCCTTCCCTCACCTAAAAACGGGCAATCTTCCAATGAAAAAGTGCCTTCCCTTGCAATTTCATCGGATATGATCATCTAAGCCGCTCCTGCGACTATGCCTGAGCTGAATCACTCCTAAGTCTCTTCATCGACTAAGAGAGAAGTATTTATGCGGTTTAGTTCATTTGACAACCCCGAAGAACTCGAAAAAGAGAGACTGCTAGGAATCTACAAGATCTCTGGAAATTTCAGCGATTACTACGAGTTACAAGGTAGATAGAACCAACAGAACAAGAAATAATTAGATTTTTAACAGAAAATATTTCTTTGATTTTGATTCAAATTCAAACATTCAAGATCTACTATGAACTGATTGAATCTAACGATGATTTATTTTCGCTGAAACAACCAGAGACCCTAGGTGAAGGCTGTGTTGGCCTTGTGAAGAAGGCAGTGAGGAAATCAGACAGGTAGATCTTCGCTGTGAAGACAGTGCGCACTAGAGATGAAGAAACCATTCAAAATGTAATAAATTATAAATCAATATAAACAAGCTAAATGAACATAAAATACAGACACAAATAAAAGAATTTGAAAGGAATGCTAATTTATCTGAGTAAGGCACTGTCCCAAATCAATAATTGGGAAGAAATTAAAAACCTGTGGTATAAATAGAAGTCTGTATTGAATTGTCTGAAATAAACACAAACAGCATTCTAGCCACTCGATTTACTTAATTTAGACAGGGGGTTTACACGGTTTCATGAAAGTTAATTTATGCTCGAATGGCAATGTCCATGTGTGATCCCATGCAAAATTCTGCTGATATTGTGTTAATAAAGAACCAATGGAGTTCGTAGTATTAAAATCAATATTAATAATGGATGGATGGTTGATTGATTGATTATTTGAATGAAAAACAGATTAAATTTGAGTTCACTCATTTGAAGCAGCTTAACCACTAGAATATCGTCAAAGTGTATGAACTCTATGTCGATAAACTCAGTGGAAAGATCCATTCAGTCATGGAACTCATAGAAGGCAAAGAGATGTTCGAAGTCATTCATTCCTTAGGACACTACTCAGGTAACAAAGAACGAAACGAGATATCCAGCTGAGCTTATTCTTTTATTTTTAATAACCTTCTTGTAGAGCTCGTTGCAAGTCGCATTTTCATGCAGATATTAGACGCTATTGCTTACATGCATTAGCATTATTGTTGCCATCGAGACCTTAAACCTAACAATATCCTCTGCAATAAAGGTAAGGTTTCAATTCCTTGCTTTAACCTAATAAATCTCAATTACTCACAAATATTATTCCTATTTCCAAATAAGCATAATCCTTTATTTCGTTTAGATGGAACTCAAGTGAAGATCACTGACTTCAACGTGTCCAAATTCAGTGATCACTACAAGAACTACCAACCAGGCGATGAAACTAATAAGCTCCATCATTCCCCTATCAAAATGTGGACTTACACTGGCACAATGGCATTTTCAGCTCCTGAAGTATTTAACGGAGAAATGTACGATGAAAGCATTGACATGTGGAGTGCTGGGTGCATTCTCTTCACTATGCTCTCTGGAACTGAACCCTTTCATGCAGAATAGTAAGATCATGGAAATTTTAAGAAATGTTAACTGTTAAACTTAGAAATATTCAGTGATCAGTTAAATTAATTTACTCTTGATTTTTAACAGTGTGAATGACTTGGTAGTGAGCATCTGCTAAGGGAAATACGAGTTCTCCGATGCTGTTTGGAACGATGTTTCGTCTGAAGCTAAGGATCTAATTTCTAAATGTCTGACAGTCAATCCAGCTGCAAGAATCCACCCACAAGAGGTAATTTCATCATCCTATACATTAATCAACTTACAAATAGAAGCATGGCGGGTTTTAGCTCTTTTAACATATTGTCTTCTTGCTTAAAACTCAGGCTCTGAAGCATCCTTTTATCACTCGTGGTCAAAGACTATCTTGCGAGAATCAGAAATGCAAAGGACAATAAAATGGATCATAACAAGATTACCAATAGAAACTATGCGAAGAGTGCGATAGGGAAAGTAATCTGTGCAGGAAATAGTTAGGAAACAACATTGAAAGACTTGTAGTTAATGCTTCAAGAAAAGCTAATCCTTCTCGACCTAGAGCTGTCAGCAGCATATTTCTACAGCACGGGAAGTTTGAAAGCTAAGATAAACTATTTGCATTACTCGAGCAGTGCTGTGGGAAGAACACTCCTACCAATCAAAATAAATCAATACCCAAAAAGAGACTAAATATTCAAAAGGATAGTCCCATCAATGTCCACGAGAGCCATGGCGATTTACTGGAGAGCTCTACGAAGAAGCGACAGAGAAAATACAGTGTGATATTCTCGAACTAAGACTGCTTCTAGCATCAGAAAGAGTCTTCTTCATCCTCATCGCAGCAAAGGAAAGACTCAACTTCCAAAAATAAAAGCAACCAATATGGAATTGACTCTAGTTCAGATACAAGCTCCGATGATGGGAGTGACAATGACAAGATGGTGAGGAAACAGAAGAAGAATGATAGAAATACAGAGTCTTCTTTTCAAAAAGGTCGAGCAGAGGAGCTCTTTTGGAGCGATGCTGAAGGTTCCTTGTTATCTGCTTCTTAAAATCAATCAGTATAGATGGAACAGTAAATATCCTCAGATAAATAATCTCTATGTCCTTCCCATAGAGTTGCAGCTACTAATGTAGCTGATAGTCATATTAAGGAGTTATATCTGAAAAAGAAAAAGATCAACAACAACAACGATAGTACTATGTACTAGAGTTTCAAAAAAAGGCTAATGTTCTCAAACTATCCTCTCGCTTATCAAGAAGATCTCCTCCAATAATAATAGCGTAGTTTCTCTTGTGACTTGTAGTCTTCACAGGATTTCCTCTCGCTTTAATCAGAAATCTTCAACGACTTACTCAAGCTCAAACAGGAACAGACACAATAGCCTTAGAGCAACATGTCAAGCGAAGCTGGTTGCAACGGTACCACAAGCATTGCTAAAACTGATGCCAATAATTATTCAGAAACAGCAAGAACACCAATCAAACCGAGCATCAACATAATATCAGCTGTTCAAGAACAATACCCTTCAATGGATTGTGAGTAAGTATGCGAGCATTCATAATGAATAGCATCATCACATAGCTCTCAAATAGACTCGCACCCAAACTACGATTCACTCTGAATTATTATATCTTTCAATATTGTGTCCAATAATAGGAGGCAGCTAGCAAAGGCAACAACAACAACAACAGTAATTCTTAACAGCTTTGAAAGAAACTGCCAAGCTAAGCTCTACTAACTCAGTCTCATTCGCTAGCAGATAAATGCAGCTTTATACTAAATAATATTATTACCAATTTAACAAGGCAAAGTCAATTTATTGTCTCTCTCTCTCTCATCTTTCTACCCCCCTATCTCAAACAAGTCTCTCTTTTTAATATTTGTTCAATGTGTATTTCTCTATTCAAATTGACATACCAAAGTAACCACATTTTTTCATAAACCAAGTGTATTTCTTATTACTTGCTTAAATTATCTTTTTAACACATAATTATTTATTTATTGCAACAAGCATTACCAGTATTTTCTTAAAGACAGAATATTGAAAATTTCTTAAGTAAAGGGATTCTTAGGATTCATCTGTGGAATTAATCAATCCTCAGTGCTAATTATCTCTTACCGGGAGAAACTTAGATACTTAATAATATCCTTTAAGATACTCGAAACAATTAAGTAATTTAACACAAACAAGATGACACTCGTGCTACAAAAAGCTAGATGCTTGATCACTTTCACACTACTTATTGGATTCACTTACAGTAAATAATGGTTCCATGATGTTAAGGCGACTGCTCTCACTCCGGAGGTATACAACTTTGGAGATTAATCATCCCAAATGAATCTATTTAACTGCAGGATCTTTTAGGATTGATTGTGATGTTTGATGTTAGACTTTCGAAGCTACTGTGGGCAAGCAAGACCATGTCATGATAGAGTTCTTCACGCCTTGGTGTGGTTACTGCTAATAAATGATGGGAGAATGGAACAAGGTAAAACAAATATTTTGCACTTATTAGATTTATTGTACAAGATCACCAAAATTCTAGCACTTTGCTTATGTCGTTTGTTTGCTTTCAAGTTGTTTAGCCATTACGAAGAAGATCAAGCAACTCGCAAAGACGTGAAGATTTGCAAGCTTAATTGTGAGGAGCACAAGGAATTCTGTGCTCAGATTGGAGTGCGATAGTTTCCAACGATTAAGCTTTACATTGCTGGATCCAAAGAGACAGTGCATTTTTACTAAGGCAACAGAAGATTCGAAGATTTCAAACATTGGATCACACATCACATTGCACCTAAAGAAGCACAGCAAGAAGACTAACTCATGCAATAAAAATAACAAGAATAATAGCAGAATATCATATAATAACAGCAGTAGTAATAGTAACAGTAGTTATTGCAACAATAATTGTTAAAGTAACAATAAGAAGCTGCAGAGAAAACTAAAATTGAAGAAGCAAAGATGTAGCAAGAATGGGTCAGATAACGACAAGAAGAACTCAAAAAGCTAGAAGAAATGTAAAGAAAGTAAGAAATTGTTGAGCAACACCATTAAGAGGACCTAAATAGACTAGAAGATATTGAAAGAATTATTGTAAGCCGCAGCTAACAACAAAATAATGATAAAAACACGAAAGAACCATTAGCTACAGGAAATAAAAACGAAGGTCCTGGTAATAACGAGAATACCTAGGATATCACGAAGACTGTTTCATCATTAGGCGAGCGGATTACAATGTTGAGTGGGAAGATACAAAAGATAGATAAAATCAATGGCAACGTTGAAGATGCTATGAAGAAATTAGAAATTGTTGCAGCCGATTAAAAACTGATTCAAAAATAAATGCTGAAGATGATGGAAATGCAAGAGAACCTGTAGAAGGTTGCAGCAGCTCATCAAGGAGGAGAGAAAGAAATTGAAAGACATGTAGATAAGAAGGAATAGTAATAATAAACCCTTATTCCTGTTGTAAGCAGCCATAATATTAGCAGATAATCATTTTCAGTTCTCCCAGCTGTGCTATTCCTTCTAGCTGGTTCTGCGCTAGGGTATCTGTTTTTTTCGTTTCGCTCGAGCAAAGCAAGCAGTCGAAGCTCTCTTCTTGTTTCTCAGTCTGGCCAAGAATAACATAAATCAAACTGATTTCAATATTAGTTTGTAAGATACAAGAAGAGAACAATATTCTATCTTTCTTTGATAGTTGAGTCTTTTTGTCTATTATCATTTAATGAGAAAATAAAAGTATTTCTAAGATTTTTAAAGCGATTCATTTAAATGTGATTAATAAATAACTAACAAAAATGATTCTCGGTCTTTCCATTTCCAAAATCTGGCCAACTAGAAAAAATACTATAATTGCAAGTGGTTATCAAAAAGGTCAATTTCCTGAAACTTCAATTTCAATTATTAAGTAAAATCCAATGAGTAAATATTCATATTTGGCCTTTTTTTATCGGTGGGTTGTCTTGCGAATATGAAACAAGATTTGTGAAATGAAAGAAATATTTACACGCAAATGAAACACTAAAATTAGCTCATTCAGAGGGGAGAAACCAGGGAGGAGTTAAACAAAAGGGGGGAATCAAAATTGTAGTGGATGATTTTTGCAACTAAGAAAGGGAGAGTTGATTGCTTTCATGCAAACGATAAATTTATTAATTATCTGAAAGACAGGAGAACGGAACGACAAAAGAAGAAGGAGAGAGAGACAAGAGAGGAAGAAAACCACACACAAAGAAACAGAAACAATGGAACAAATTAGCATTATTGAGAAGCATATTATTAATAATAGAAAGGAAAGAGTCAAGGAAACTAGGGAGAGCGGCAAGAGAAGAAGAGCAGCAGTGAATAAGCAGGGAGAAACAGAAGAAGAAATCACATGCACCAAGCGAATCAAGCCTAACCATACCATCACTAATAAGCCTGGCACTCCCAATCATATTAATCATAAAGCAATCTTGGGTGCTAATGGGAGTCCAGAGTCGAAGTGGGATCATGGTTTCTTGCTCTCTGGCTCTCTCTCTGAGCATTTCACTGCTTCTTCTTCGAATTTCGACGAAGACACGCTTTCAGAGTGCTCTAGATTCAGAATGCCACTTCCACTAAACTAACATTTCCTGTTTTCTGACGATGAAGAAAACTAAGCTGCTGAAGATGAAACCACTTAAATTACTCAATCAGAACTAGCAGGAGAAACCAACCAAACCAATTTAAAGTTCAAGAAAACAAAGATCAATAAAAAACAGAGCAAGTTACAAACTATCAAAGAGCAGCAATTGTAATCATATGAAGAAGAAGCCGAACAAGAATCATCCTCATTAGCAACCACTACAATATCTGGGCTGGAAACTGCTAGAGAAAAGATAAATAGTAGTAGTATTCGATAACATCCAATACCACGGCCACCGATTTTACGAAGTAGTCAGACCAGCAGTGTGAACAGCGCATCTTTCCTTACTCGTGAACACACAAAAAAATGGTCTGAGGAGGAGACTTACAAATTCTTGAAGGGTCTTGAATTGTTCGGAACTGACTTTTCAATGATTTCCAGACTCTTCCCATCTCGTACAAGAAAAATGTGCAAAGTATGAAAATTCATTTTATTCTTGAGCGAAAACTAATTTTCTTCCTAAAAATAGAACAAATTCAGAAAGGAAGAAAAATTGAATCTCAAAGAGATCGAATAAAGGCTGTTGAGCAATCGTAAAATGAGAATGAGAAGAGTTGTCCACAAACTCAATGACTTGAGACTCAAATGCTTAAATCTAAAATAAGCCAAAGGGCCACAAGAGCGCATCGCTATCATCAAAGAAGCACGCAGAGCTAGATTTGACAGTTTCAACAGCATCGATTCTTATGATATTGTAAGAGTTTTTAGAATAGTAGTGGGTGTTTGATTTTATTTGGCTTTTGCATTAATTTTGTAATTGGTGTTCTTGATTAATCAGCTAAGTAATAAGTATTTTTAACTTTGTAGACTGTTGTGGAGACCATTGAAGACTAATTGAATGGATAACCTTTATTTTGAGAGATAAAATACATAAAAAATCAGAAAAAAGATTTAATTCATATTTTAATGTGTAATATTCTTGATCATCTATTTTAATAGAAAGTTCTTTAAAAAAAATATTATCCTACTTCTTGAATTTATTCATTTTTTTTCACTCAAAGAATAATTACTCAATAATCTTCAACAAGTTTATTTTCATGCTATCTTATTTTTTTACATTCTTTTTCAAAATTAACTAATTAAAATGGTATTGGCATTTTTTAAATATTGTTGTTTTATGATCTATTCATTATTTAAGGTAAAGCATTTATTCTCTTCACTTAAATTCGCTTCAAATTGATTATTTTTAATGAAGGAGCTTCTAAAAATTGGATTTTTTTTTTTTTAATAGTTATTATTAGTTCTTGAAATTATCAAGCTTTAAAGAAAGTATTTGGGGATAACAAATAATAATTTCCTTTCAAATTATTATTTTTCAGCTAATATTCGCTATCAAACCTCCTTGGATGATTAACCCAATAATTTTTGGAAACTTATTAATTCAATAATATTATTACTTCGAGAATATAAAATGAGGTTTGATAAAAAGCCTGATTTACATGAAAGTTTATCTCAAATACAGGTAACATCTCTTAGTAGAATTAACTTGAGTTTAATTATTTTTATGTTGCAAATTTGAATTCTTTTAAGAAATGTCCGAACTTTGTTAAGGAAAATGTAATATTTTTATTGACTCCTTTTTCAGTGCTTGATAAGTTCCTCTGCTCATGCGAACAAATGATCGAAGCAATATACAAGTGTCTTCGCTAGGGCATCGCTTTCAAGGAACTGTATATGAGCACTTCTTCCAATCATGTTGTCAATAGTCTTTTTTATCGTCTTATTACTTAAAGCCAATAAAAAATTATTACAAAAATGAGAATTATTTTGCAAAACTAAGATAATCAGCTTCTTGATTTGAAATTTACTTTTTTATCTTGAAGTTGACGTCAATTCTATGAACGCGATCTGCACGCAATTGTCCAAGTAAATTATCAACCATCGCATTGTAGAGCCTTCCTTTCCTGTGAATTATTCAAAATACATTTAGTTAATATGTTGTGTTTTGTTAATATGTAATATTTACGCATCTCCTTGCGAGGCTTGGTCGCATTTTTATATTCTAGCTGATTCAAAGGGGACATATTGGTCTTAATACGAGCACAGCAATGCTATGTTCCTGAACCAGCCAAGCCCTGGATTATTTGTTAGTTTGTATAAATAGCAGTCAGCTAATTGTTCTTGGTCTGTCATATGAAGTTCTTCTAGACACTCACTCTTCCTGGTATTCCTTAAGAACCATATTCCAGCTTCAATGAGCTTCGAGTTATTGTACATATATCCGAGATGTGGGGAAGAAAGTGACATGAATAAATACATTCTATCACTGTATTCTGAGAGATTTGGTAATGCAGCGCGGATGATCACACCCCCTAGAGAATGACCAATAAACGAGAGTCTTCCTAGAGATTCTCCTGGACACCATTCTTTCAAGAAAACATTAACTTCTTGTGCTAGTCTCCTGCCCATATCAGCAATGTTCCCATTGGTATATTCTTCATTTGCTTTAGAGCTGAGAAACAATGCATCGGGGTACAGAAGATAAAGATTATTTTTTATTAAGCGCATATCAAAGGAATTTCCTTGGAATCCATGGCAGAGCACAATCACATGTGCTTTTTTAAGAAGCTCTTTAGGGAAAGGATGGATATATTTCTAGCCGTAGTTCGATTTGAAAATTTCCTCTAAAAGAAACGGTCTCAGTTCTGTCTTCGGAATAAGCCCTAGATCATCAATATCCAAGGGTTCAGAATTCTAAATCATAATTTCCATTTTCTCTCTGAATTAATTGGAAACAGCTTCATTCTATGATCTAGTCTTTCTTTCGAACGGCTATGTTATATCATGGAAGAACTCAGTACGGCGGACACTCTCACCCCATCTGAAAAAGAAAAAGAGAGAGAGAGATTAAATACTATTTTAATAATTTTTAAATTAATAATATTATTCTACCTTTCTTTCATTCTGAGCACATATGCTTTCTTGAGATACTTTGTGGATCTATCTCCACAGATCTTGAGCAACTCAATAAGTTTCTGCTGCTATCCAAATAGATGCGCTTTGATAACATTCATGTCAGATTCTACGAATTTCACGAACAGCTCCATCTGCTTGAACTCATTCAGATTAAATATTCGCCCTATTTAGGCTATTTCAGTGGAGATTTACTGATATTATTAAGGCTGCTCTTTCCATTCAATGCATGTTACAATTTATGTATTCTAGGGATACTATTATTGTTAAACTTACTGTTATTGATAGTTTCTTCCATTTGATGATTAATTGAGCTATTGTGTATTAGCATCCTCATCCTCCTGCGGGTTGTATGAGAATGGCAGTTCTCTGACTCGACTAGAAGGAATCAATTTTAAATGCGATGATTGTTAATTCTGTTAAGACTAAGGAGGTGGAGGTAACTAAGATCGCACTGGTTATTTCGACTAAAAAAGAGGCTAAGATTGCTGTGATTAGTATGCTTGGAGAGGCTATTATAATTATTATTGTTTTTAAAATGGAGCAGACACTTAGTATTATTGATTCTGAATTGTTGAAGCAGTTGATCGGAGAGATGAACTATCCATTGATGGCTGCTATTATAATTGTCTCCTCATTCCAAGATTATTACTATTATTCTATGAATTTCCATTGGAATTAAAAATAGATTTGTGCGTTCTATTGCCGATGTTGTTGCTCTAAGGAAAGAATTCTGGTGCAGGTAACTAATTTAATGCTTCTGAGAGAACAGGAGATACTTTCTACATTTCTGGATGAGCTTACATGAGCTGAGTCAGCAGCTTATTGGCAACAGAACTACCGTTTCTTAACCCCATTACATAATATTCATAATATTACTACACATATTCCTCCTTAACTAGTATTCAAATGAGCAATAAGATGAATAAAGATAAAGGGGAGAGTGATTATTTTTTGTTACATCGATAGGTGATTTTATTAAGGAATTCAATGAAACTCGTAGGCTGGATGAGAAGTTGAGTTGATGCTGCATTCTCCTGATAAACAAAATACAGAATAATTGCAACAACATAGACAAGAACTAATAATCTAAACACTCAAAGATGTAATGTACCTTATTGTTGACTTGCATCTGTTGGTAGTCACTTAAGCTGAACCTGAACTCTATTAAAAAACAGGTTGTTATTACCAATCTTGATCTAAATATATCTAATAATTCCGTGGTTCTACCCAGTAAGAAGGTGTGGAGAGAAGCCTCAACTTGACAGTAATGATTGCCTTGGAATTGAATTGGGACATACTCATTTATGCCACATGCACTGCGGTTAATCGCACATTCAAACTTACTCACTGCTTTGAATCCTTATTCCTGAGCAACAACAATATGATTAACAAGTATTTTCATTGCTGTTTTGCAAGATATTATTTTTCACTTTAACTATCGATTTCTCTCTTTTTCTCTCTCATTCTTACAGGTGCATTTATTCCATTAACTGGAGGATTTGGTGGATTATTATTGACTCTACCCATCTGTGAGAAGTCAGCACAAAAGAGTTCAGCAGCCATGAAGAACTGTTAATCTGCGTAATTTGGATAGGCATCCACTTACGCCTTCCACACAAATATTGTATTGCTAAATGCAAATCAGACAAAATATTGTCAAAAGGAAGAACTGTTGATGGTAAAGCTGTATTGTAATCCATTGTTCAGTAGCATAGATATCTCTTTATCCTCTTACATAGGTACATTTTCTTCACTGAATCTAATAGGGAATTTCTATGTCGTGAATGCTTATTAATTATCATCAGTAGTTCCTCCATCGCTTCCAAGCTATCTGAAGAATCCCTTTGGCTGATGTAAAGGCATCAATAATTAACTCAAGTTATCCTGAAAATCAAGCATACTTTTTTATCTTTTTCAAGTTTCTTGGCAAGATCTGGATGCTCCTCACAAGGAAGCGAGTATGAAGGGGTAGCATAAATGATCCTCCCTTTCTGGTCCTTGTGATATATCATCAAGCGCAAGTAGTAGATCCCTTGCTGGAAGAGATCTACATTGTTGAATTCCTGGAGATGTAGCACGAAATCGATCTTCGCTTGATAGGACATTGTGGAAACTAAGATAAAGATTGCTTTGTCTTTGTATTTATTCGAAGAAGCTTATGAATGATGTTAATGATTGGATGTTTGTTTTTGATTTGATTTTTGAATGCTAAAAGTTAAACGGAATGGGAGAGACTGAAGGGGAGGATGATATTTTAAATTCAAAGAGCTATCCGTCAAAATCTCCTCCCTAAAAATAGTAGCTATTTCATCTAGATTTTATCTATTTTGTGAATGAGAGAGAAATATGAAGAACCAGCAATCACTGGAACAGATAAATGAAGATGTTGTTTTAATAATTGCTGAATTATATCATTTAAGATTTGAAATAATCCCAATGAATCAGCTGAGAACAAATGGAGATAATTATGCTGTGTAAATTGATGTTAAAATGGGTATAACAATAGAAAAGAATAATAATATAAATCATTAATTAGCCAGTTAATTTGTTCTTCTTTTGCTGCTGCTGCTCGATGTCCTGCAATTATTGTATATGACAGCCAACTAGATCATGAAGCAGAATGTAAAATGCATGTTTTTCTTGAGCCCTCATCAATTGCTCATTCCAGTCTCAGTAGGTGGCTTGTTTTCATTTCCAGCGTAAACACCAGTCAATGCTGTAGTTTTCTCTTGGAGAACCTACATGAAGCTCTTGAATCCGTTAGCAGGTGGGGTTGACTAAATATTGTTGCCGTTTTCCCTGGAGCTGTTGAGATTCAGATTTTCAAGGATATTGTTTGTGTTATTGTTGTTATCGGAGTTGTTGTCTTCTCCCATATCCACACTGTTGTTGGCGTAGCTATAATCGTTAAGGCTGCTTCTTTCGCGTGATCTAGCTGATCTCAATGGGCTTTTACGCTCACTACCCATGTTACGGCTCATGTTCAAGAAACTAGGCTGGTTAGTGTTCATCATTTATCTTGAAGTAAAAAAGAGAAATGATTAGATACATGTATTTAGCTTGATTATTTGTGTGTTTTACCTAGCTCTAGTTTTGGCATCGTTCTTGAGTCTCTCGTTTTCTCTGAGGAGAATATCTTTTTTCTTCTCAGTTTTGTTGAGATTCTCTAGTGTTTCGTTCTTCTAGTTCACTAAGTGATCCTTCTCGAGATTCCATTTAGCTCTCTCCTTCTCATGTTCGAAGATCAATGAATTTCGCTTCTTCTCAGCCTCACGGAACTGAACAATTCAAATAATAAAACCATTTTTTTAGTATGAACAGAAGTATTAGATTGAAGTGAATTGTGAAAGTATCTTAGAAAGAAAAATCTATGAAAGTGGTACCTTTTCTTCAATTTGGATGATCTTAGCTTTGAGAAGCTCCCTCTCACTGTCAAGCTTCTTCTAAGCTTCTACTCTCTCCATATCTCTTTCTCTACGGATAACTTCAAGCTCCGATTAATATTTCCTTTCATTTTCTATGAGTTCATTCATTCTCTTCTCAGTGAACATCGCATTGGAGTTCTTCGATCTGGACTCCAACATTGTAGCATCAAGTGAGTTCTTCAACTCAGCTTCAAGCTTGGTGATCTTCTAATTCGCTGCAGCCATCTTAGTATTCGATGAATCAGTCAGCTCTGTGATCTAATTCTAATATTTCTTCTCAATCTGCATGAGCATCTCCGATACAGATTATTCTCTTTCTGTTTTCTCATTCTATCTTTGCTTCTGCAGATGAGTCAGCGTAGCTTCGAATTTCTTCTAAGCTTCGCCTAAATCAGTCTTAGCTGATTCCTTCTGCTATTGCAAGAACGAGAACTTTCCTTCCCATAGAACCTTGTCTCTTTCGTAGAGTGTATTCAATTCGTGCTTTTCGTTATCTAATTGAACATTCTGCGATTTCAGCTTCTCAAGCTCAGCTAGCAAGCACTTCTTCTCCACAGATGTGAACTCCTTTGATTTCGATAATTACTCCTTGAGTTACTCTAACTCGTTGAAATATTTCTCGTCTGATTCTCTAAGTTTATTCTCAGCGAATTACAGCTTTTCGTTAACTACAGCACGATCTTTCTCAAGATCAGTGATTCTCTTTGAGCTTTATGCTTCATTCTCCTTAGCTTGCTTCTTCAATACATTGAACTTCTATTCAACAGCAGTCTTCTCTTCCTACAAGGATGATGTCTTTTCGTTAAACTCACTGAGCCATTCACTCTTAGCAGTTTTTAATCTCTCTTCAAATCTGCCTTAGCCATTTTCTAATTGCTTTTCAAGTTCATTAACTTTTTTACTGAAGAATTCATTTTGTTAATTTGCAAGTGCTAAGCCTTTTTCAGAGTTGATCTTGGTCTGCAAATGTTCATCGCTGAGTTCTTAGTATTTCTTTTTGGTTTCCTCGAACTTCTCTTCCAATGCGAGTCTCTCTTAAGATTAATCTAATTTCAATTAAATTATCTCCTTTTTCTTTTGTTCCAAAGAAGCTTCTACACTTTCGAGTTTCTAGCTAACACTCAACACTCTATTCTCAGATTATTGGAGATTTCTTTGGACAATTTCATATTTACTTTAGAGTTCCTTTCTATCAGCGTTGTATGATGCCATCTGCTATTCTAACTAGCTTTGATAAGATTAAACACTGCTTTGAAGCTACTACTTGGTTTCGGCAAGCATTTTTTCAAGATTTTCGATAGTCTTTTATTTCAAATCCAACTCGTGCTCGTATTGACCTTGCATGTTGATCACTTGGATCTCATAGTCCTTAATATCATCCTATTGTAGGTACAAATTCACAAATTAACTTTTCAAAATTCAAAAATTATTTTATTTACTCTAAGATTTTCGATTTCCTCTTCCAAAGCGGACTGCTCTTCACGTAGCTTGAGTTCATATTCCTCAACGACTTAGTTGTAGCTTTTCTCACGCTTGTCCCTTTATTTGTAACAAATAATTTTAACATTCCAATATCCCAAATATTTTAATTTTAAATTACTTCTCCTCAATGAGTCTTTTCTCTAATGTTTCCTTCTCGATCTCGAATAAATTCTTCAACTACTACAAGCTCTCCTCTGATTTGGTCTACTATTCTCTGACTTCACTCTACGCTCTGTCCTTGATGTGCTCCACTGTATCTTCTAATTCTCTGATCTTCTAAATATATTTCTTCTCTGTATCTTTGCTATGTAATTTCAATAATTCATCAGCTTCAGTGAATTTCTATTGTAAAGCATTCTTCGTCATGGTAGCTTCGTTTAGCTAATCAGAAAGACTGTTGACTTCAATCTCATAGTCATGCATAGACACCTTATACTTCAACTCTAAGTCTGAGAGTTCCTTCGTGAGTATTTCGATCTAAGACTATTAAGTCTTTTTGGACATGTTGGATTCCGCTTCTAGAGCCTTAATCTACTTCATGTGAGTCTCTTTCATGTCGAGATACTATTAGTTGTTCAAAGTCTCAGAGTCACCAAAGGAATTGATCTCAAGTGCTTGGAGTGTCGATTCGTGCGATTTCTTAGCTTCAAGTAATTGCTATTTAGATTCTTCCAGCTCGTGCTTCATGAATTCAGACTATTACATCAGCAAAGCTTCCTTCTTTCTCAGCTCGGATACTTCAGTTTTATGCCTATCACCAGCTTTCTAGAGATCCTCTGTTAAGCTTGAATTCATAGTCTTCAAATGATCTAATTCATCGGAATATTCACCCCTGATCTGCTCAATGTTCCTCAGTCCATTAGTGGAGCTTTCATTGAGTTGCTTCTTAGCACTACTTAACTCATCATTCAAGTCACCTACTTGCTTCTGTAACTACCTAATCACTACTGTATTCTAGTCAATTTCATTCTCAAACTTCATCTATTAAGCATTAAGTCTTTCCGATAACTCCCCAGCGGTTTCTCTAGCTTAGTTCCACTTACTCTCAATCTCCTTCATCTATCTCTCATATTTACTCTGCTGCTCTTTAAGCTACTAAGCAAATCCAACTTGATTGTTCTGCATGTTAGTTTCACTGCTCTTCTCCTTGGACACATATTCCTCGCATAGATTCTCAAAATGACTAGCTCTTTACTCCAATAATGCTTTTTCCTTCTAAAACGAACTTTCCTTGACAAGTAACTCTCGTTCAACTTTCTTGAGACTCTCTTCGCAAACCTTGAATTTGCTCTTCAGTGAATTAATCTACTCGTTTAGTTCTACTCTCTCGGCTATCAGCTAATCCTTGTATTCCTTCTCCATTTTTTCTTTCTCTTCTTAGATTTCCTTCACAGCCTTTTCATTCTTTGTTTTATCTACACTCACGGTGTCTTTCTCCTTAGTCAGCTATTCGATCTTTCTCTCGAATTGAATTCTCTCTGATTCAGTCTTCTTCTTGAATTCCATGATCTCCTCATCATTCCTCTTCGACACTTCCGAATTGCAAGATCTCTAAATGTCAATCTCTTACTCGAGGTTTCTTGTGAAAATATTCGCAGCTTCATTGATGGCTTTTTACAAGAATTCCAGGAAAATCACATTTCTATTCACTGTGTTAGGACCGTGCGTTACTAAGAATCCATAGAATAATTTAATATCCCCTTCGAAATCAGCAAACCTCTTGTATTAGTTCGATTTTAACTTCCTGTCGATAGTAGCGAATTCCCGTTAAATGAAAGTTGTGCATTCACTAACAGATTCCTTCTCATTGCTCGATCTAACCTAAGAGATTCTAGCCTTGATCTTCCTGTTTAATTCCTCAAGATGCTCTTTGCTAACATCGCCTATAGCTCTCTTCTTGAATATCTCGAGAGCTCCTTCTTTTGCAATCTTATGTGCAGCTTTGAGTTCATCACTTGTTGTAGGGATCTTAGATCCAATGAGTTCTTTGAGTGTCTTCTCATATGACTCAAACGCTTTCGATCCAGCTTTGTAGCATTCGTCCTTGCAGACATAAGTCCAAGCATTCTCAATGTTAGGGACAGCACCGTTGTTGATAGCTCTAACATATGAGTCGCACAGTGTCATAATCATTTCACCATTCAATTATTTCCCGTTGAGCATCTTAGGTTTAATTCTATTCAAGATTCTCTTTCTCAGCTGAATGACTTGCTCGAAGAATTCTGGGCGGAGATCATCTAACTCCATTGAGTCTAGTTTCTAGAGATTCTTCTCATTGACGAGGGGTCGGACAAGGGTCATGCATTCTCGTTGCTAGAAGAAAGTTGTTAGTAATCTTCTAATACGATTCTTAGACTCGACTTCATCAGAAATGCCTTTTTGTTCTAAAAAATAAGAAAACATAATTAAAATAATTTATCATAAAACTATCTTTCTTTTTAAATATATTTATTCTGCTTTTTTTACCTTGCAGTGATCTTTCAAGATATTCATTCGAAGTAATAGGCTCTCCTTCGGGGTCAACGAGTTGCAATGAGAAATCTCTGATCACCCAGAAGAAACTAGGGAAGTATTTCGAGTAGTCTAATTTATCAAGTAAACAAAAAATAATTTATGATTTGAAATGTTATGAAAATAATCCAAAATAATTCATTTAAGATTTGTCTTGTCATTTACCTTCTTGACCGTTTTCTTCTTTATCCGATGATTTAATGTGTATGTTCTTGGTGAGGTTAACTACCAGGGAGAGATTGTTCAGAGCGTTTTCCTAGAGATTGTTGAAGATAAAAAAAGTGAGTAATTAATTATGTTTTTTTCTAATTATTTTTTAAATTTTACATCTATGGATCCCATTGAGTTGTAAATGAAATTGGAAGCTAAGAGAATTGCCAATGAGAACACACGAGTATCATGAGTTTAATCTTCATCAGTTGAACCAATACCTTCAGAATCCATGATCAGCAGATTTACTGGATCACCTTCTGGAGTCTAGCCTTTGATCGGTTGACCCCATACCCATATGCCCTAAAGAAGAAGAAAAAAAATCATTTTAAATCAGATAATTAATGGATATTATTGAAGTTTTTAAATCGAATTATTGCAATGAAGAAAAGCAAGAATTTCATCTTAATAATTAATAAATAATCTTAAAAACTGCAATGTTATGGGGAATTAAAAAAAAAAAATTAATTTGAG
>Ga0302271_10002289_pt1 | contig 17362 bp, 16 predicted proteins | sample III_Bog_N1_1_FD_198767 | JGI IMG/M metagenome (GOLD analysis project Ga0302271, IMG submission 198767) | Peat permafrost microbial communities from Stordalen Mire near Abisko, Sweden - III_Bog_N1_1 | ecosystem: Environmental > Terrestrial > Soil > Wetlands > Peat | place: Sweden: Abisko...
CATTCGAATAAAGAGTTTTTCAAGCATAACCTTATATGTGCTGTTTTGTTAACTTATGGGAGAAGATTGTTATTAAGACTCTGAATTACTTCTGGAGCTAGATGGGAAGATTCTCACCAAAGGAAAGAGTTATGTTTATTTTCATTAAACGTCATTACTTGTTTTTCGCTTGCTTTCATAAATGCTTAACTCATCGCCTTGTTAGATGTGAAGTGTTTTTTGATTTTAGATTGTTGTTTTATTGTTGTTGCTATGTCTTCAGCTTGGGATGCCTTTTTAACTGCTTTTTGCTGAGAGATAAGGAGTAGAAAGAACAATTCAGCATATTGTATCATAAAAATATTTTAAAACAAAACAATGCAGAACAATTTAGAAGTTTTAATATGGGGATAGTGATTTTTATTGAAAAATACAGATAATAAAAGATTGGATAGTAAACAAGACAAAAGAAAAAAAATCCTTCTTTCCTTCTAATTTTTCATTGATTCCCTTATCGAGAAAGCGAAGATATTGATTTTTACGATTGCTCTTGTCGAGGGTTCATTTTAGATAAAAAACTCCTTAGATCTCCAGGAGATTCGGCATTTTAGCTCCTATTATGAACCTACTGTTGTTGTTGTTGTAGAAAACCACTCTAATTCTGCTGATTTTATTTGATGAATCTTGGGTTAGCGTGTATTGCACTGGATCTTCTTTAGGCTTATCCAGGAATTCCCACAATCTCTGAGTTTAATTGCTTTAATCGCAGGTGATGTTCTTATTCTTATTATTATGACATCATTTGAAGTTGTCTAGAGTGCTTTCGCTCATCTGATTAATAATTCATACTCTCAGTGCTTAAAATTCGCTATCTATTTCTATTATTCATTGGTTGATTCAAGCCAATCTTTTACCATTACTCCATTTAAACTTCCAACATTTATTACCTTGATCCTTAATTCAGCTGCAACTACTCTTTCCTTTCTTCAACTACCAAACACTCAACAAACGCACAAGTCCAACTATCCAGATTATCCACAATAAGAGGGAAATACGATGGTAATGTCTCCCATTACAGTGTATCTAAGCTCAATCTATGATTCTAAAAATCATTTCCTCCAATAGCATACAAATATTTCCCATCTCGAACGAGCTTATTCCTTAGATCTTTCCCTTCATCCATTTGAGCAACTGTTGACAGATCATTGCTCTCTAAGTTTAATTTGAAAACATCATGCGAAAAACCTTCATCGTGACCACCTCCTACGATGAATATCGATTCGTTAAAACTGATAGCTGCTGCGTTGCTCAGCGGCTATGGCAACGAGACTTGTAAAATCTCCCAAGTGTCTTGCAGGATGTTGTATTTTTCGATGGTGCTGATACGATTATTGCTGTCAAACCCGCCGAAAGTGTACACGAATGATCTAGATGAGTCGACTGCTGCTGCAAATGCACATTTTGGGATGTGCATGTTTGCTAGTTATCTAAAGGTGTTTGAAGATATGGAGTACAATTCGCAGGAACTGAGCATTTCTTCAGTGAGTTAGTTGTATCCACCCATGATAATGACTGTATCGTCATTTAAAGCCACTGCACTTTGTTCTTTTCGACAAAGTGGCATGCTTTACAGGTGCTTCATATGGATAGATTGTTTATTTTTGCTAAATTCAACTTGAAGCGTCTACTTTGATTTCCCACCACCGAATATAAAAATCTTATTTGAAACCGAAGCTGCAGCACCATAGCTAGTAAACTAAGGAGAAGTTAAAGGCAGTTGATTATTCAGGCCTCTGAGAAGGGCTTCCTATGGAGGAGGATGTATTTGATCATCAGAGATATTTCTCGGAAAGTTTTCATAAGCACCATCGTAGCTTTCAGCAAATAGTCTATTATAATTACTACTCTCTTCGAAGGCAAGAGGTTTTTCTTGTTGTAGTTATTTGAATTCTTGGTCTGCCTAATGTGATTTGACTTCTTCTTTCCTCCATGTTTGCTTATCGATTTCATAAATCAGCACGACGTTTTTTTCACCGAAAAAGCAAATCAATCCCTCCTATTCTGATGTACAAAACCAAAAGCATATCCATAAAACACAATCTATTAAAGTTCATATGCAGTGTTTAGAAGTCTCTCTGGGTTATCTATCAAATTCCATTCTTGAAATGGTTTTTTTATTATCAAAATTAATTCTATTTAACATAAAAATTATGACTTTTACATTAAATAGAACCTAGGTTTTCGATAGTATTAAACACCTGCACATTAAGTGAAACTCGCGGAAAGCGATAATTAGGTTTAGATTATTATGAATCGATGTTTCTGATGTGTTTCTCAGCTTCTTCTTCAATTTATTCGACTTACTTCACAAGCAACTCACTTGTAATGACGCTTTGATTTTCTATGATGTTTTTATCAAAAAATAATAAAATTCAAAATAAACCTATTTTATAATTTAAAATGAAAAAGCATTTAATTGTAAAAAGCATTGTTTCAATCAGTGTGAATAAGGCAATGGAGTAGTGTATTTGTAGTTGTACATAACACAGTTTGTGCTTTTTGTATTGCATCTACAGTTTTGCTGATAGATTGAAAAACCTGATTGCTAAATACCTATTCCTAGTCGTATTCTTACAAATGCGCATCAGTCATATCTAGCAGATCCTATTTGAGCTAGTTTCTCTTAGTATTGATAACTCTAATGAGCTCATCGCAAAAATCATCGATTTCTTGCATTTTCTGAGTAATCTTTAGCTCAAATCTTTCTTTTTTCAAACTAGATTTCTCAATTCCTGCATTTATTGTCTGACACATTTTATTCATATCCACTGCTACTTTCTCCAATCTGTCCTTCAGTAAATTCGCAGAATGTTCCTGTTTCACAAATCTATGTCCTGAATGATCGCTAATGCAACCAGCACAGATATTCTCAAAACAATCTTCGCAGTAAAATATCGCAAATTCCCCACGCACATTGCACCACTAGAGTTTCTTCTAAAGACTCCGCTACTTAAGTGCAAGCTCCAACGCTACGAAGTTTTTCGATAAGTCTATCACAGAAATACAATTGTCTGCCACTTTCATCTTGCATGAAGGACACTCAATATACCCTTTAACTTGGGATATCCTATCCAAACAAACCTCGCAGAAAGTGTGTCCGCAAGGTAAATTTCTAGGAATAAGTCTCTAATCATCATATAACTCAAAGCACAATCCACACTCCATTTTAGATTATTTTTGCTAGTCTTTAGGAAAAAACTATTTTCCCTCAAAAAAGCCTTTTGATTTTCTTTGGTTTGAATTTATTAGTTTGCTATCATTATTGACCTCGATTTTCGAAGAGAAAAAGGAACAATTTCAAACTCAGAAAAAAGAAAAAACCAAATGAGTAGGTGTTGATTAGAAGATTTTCTGCTTTTTCTTAACTTTCTTTCATCAGGCATATTAAACAAATGAACTAAAAAAGATTTATTTTCAATACTACTCTTCCTTGCACTTAAATATGACATTTATCATTAACAATTCACGAAATATTGCTACAATTTTAGATTATTTTATCTTAAAAATATTAAATCTGATTGCAAAGTTATCTGATTGAATGTAAATAAATACTAACAACTCACATAGACGATGTGTTTCTGTTCTACATAAAGGGACAGTTGAGAAATCGAAAGAATAAAAAAGGAATAATGATTATCATCATCTCAGTCTATTCTTCTTCTTTCTCTCTTTCTTTGCCATTTTTGAAGATATTCCTTTGAATTCTTCTCCTTCAGCTGGAAACCAAATACTTAATGAGATCGTATTTGTTCTTGTTCTGAATGAACAGATCGTGATCAACTTATTTTAGTTTCTGCTCGAAGAACAACTTTGTAGCAGCCGCAGCTCTTTCCCTCTTCTGAAATTCGCTGGCATCGATTTTACCCTTTTCCAGCAGTTCAACGTTCTCAAGTTTCTTTAAACTCGCACTTTCTTCAGCTTCTTATGCCTTCAATGCTAGGAATTCTCTTTCTTGCTTTAAGATTTTCTCCTTGAATACCTTCAAATCAGGTTTCTCTCCCTTTTCGATCTGCTCCCTTTCTAGTGATTTCTCGTAGTTTTCCAGTTCATTTCCCTTGATTTCAATGTATGCCATTTCAGCTTTGTCTCCTTTTCTACGCTCAGATAAGAATCTCACGTTAGTGAAGTTGCATCGCTTATCACCTAGATTTTTAACAAAAATCAATTAAATTATCCAAATGCAACAAACATTCTTTTTCTTGAACTATTCGCTATTTTATTACCCATTCTAGCGATGATTTCCTTGACAACTTTCTTCCTAGCAAGGTCAGTAGTCAGCCAGCTTTAGAGATACCTTTTAGATACTAGACTATTTTCTTTAGCCACTCGCATAGCGTTAATAATGAGCCTCTCAGCGTATGGTCGAAGATGCTTGCATTTAGTCTTGGTAGTTTAGATACGCTCATGAGTGATCAATTACGTCAGTTGAGTTCTCACAAGATGCATTCTCTGTGAGTGAGCCCTTCCGAGCTTGTAAAACTTGTTCCCGTTGTTTGACAGACCTCCCATTCTTTTTTCTTCTTATTTTGGGGCAGTGTTTGGGGATATTTCTTTCTGTTTATTAAATTATTTGACCCTTTAACCTCTAGATTTTTCTTTTTTTTGTTTTAGGTGTTTATCTTCATATAAAGCAGCCCTTATCTTTTGATCTTTAGGTCTTTTCATTTGCCTTGAATCACACTGAGAAGGCTGGCAACTAGCCTTAGACTAATAATTTAAATGAAAAATGATTCAACACACCTAATTAAGTTATCTGTAATCAGAAAGAGGAGCTGATTATGCTCAACAAAAACCTTTGAAACTAGCACTGACTTCTATGTTCTTTACCATTAAATGAACAAGGCATTGCTTTCTACGCTATCCAACAACACGGCAGAAAGATACTGAAGGAGATCATTGCATATTTTGATCATAAATATACAAATTGTAGGGTAAGGGTTACATATAATTCCTGAAAAAGATTAATTAATACAACCAACAATGCAATTTTGATGAGTCTATTATGAATAAAGTGTCTAATTCCCTGCTGGTTATGTCTGAGATGTTCCTTCAGAGATAGATACTAACTTGCTAGAATATCAAGATCTAGATGATTTAAGTCCAAGTAGATAAAAGGAAAAGGGAACATAAGAAATAGGGGGAAATTAGAGTGGATCGGAAAAAAAGTAAAATCTGAAGGGAGAGGCTTTTTGATTTGATTTGAGATAATTTATTTGCTAATATCTATGTTTTTATGAATAATTGTTAATCGTGGCAGTGTTTAGAACGAAGACTATTAAGACGCTACAGTTGTTGCTACTCTAGAGAGCTAAATTTTAGTGTGAGCAAAATAAGATTAATAAAATAACTAAACAATACAGTAGAATCGATAAGATAAATTAACAAGATAAAATGGAAGCAACTAAGGTCAAAGCAGCAGAAGATGTAAAATAACACTGAATTAAAATACAGGAATTATGAAGGCTCATGTGTTTTTGTTGTTGTGATGTTGAAACAGAAACTTAAGAAAGCTGAAGAAGCTGAGAAAAAGAAGAATTTCGAGGATCTGATGAAGAGAAGATTCTTCTTCAATTAGGGTTTCGAAATCTATGGTGGTGTAGCTGGTCTTTATGATTATGGTCCGACAGGTAAAGAATCGAATAACTACTCAAAAAGGAGCAAGATTAGATGACTTATGTGACTTTGATAGGTTGTGCTATTAAGAACAATATCTTGAAACTCTGGAGAGAACATTTTATTCTAGAAGAAGACATGCTTGAAATATCTACTACTTGCATCACTCCTTATCCAGTTTTCAAAGCATCTGTAATTACAAGATTTATTACATATATTTATATGGGAAGACAAGATAAATACTTGTTATTGATATGATGAAGATATGAAAGAGATTAATTGTTGCCTGTCTTTATTAATCGCTGCTTGACTGATTAACATAATAGGGTCACGTTGACAGATTCACAGATTTAATGGTCAAGGATCTTAAGACTGGTACTGGTCACAGAGCTGACAAGTTAGTTGAGGCTTTCATTGAAGCTAAGCTTGAAAAAAAGAAAGCCAAGCCTGAAGAAGTTAAAGAACTTGAAAGTATTCTCACAAAAGTTGAAACTTTCAGTATCGATCAAATGCACGAAACTATCTAGAAACTTGGTATTAAGTCACCTGACACTGGTAACGAACTCAGCAAACCGGAGCCTTTCAATCTCATGTTTGCAACTCCCATCGGTCCTTCTGGTGCTCTCCAAGGTTTCCTTCGTCCTGAGACTGCTCAAGGTATCTTCGTGAACTTTAACAGACTCAACGAATTCAATGGTGGCCGTATTCCTTTCGCCTCTGCTCAAATCGGTTTAGGTTTTAGAAACGAAATCGCACCAAGACAAGGTCTCTACAGAGTCAGAGAATTTGATATGGCTGAAATCGAACATTTCTTCGATCCTAAATTCACTGATCACGCGAAATTCAAGCTCGTTAAAGACTTGCAATTGCCTTTGTTGACTGCTTAGAGCTAAGAATTTGGTGATGGCAAAATTAAAACTTTAACCTTAGAACATGCTGTTGATAATAAAATCATCTCTAATCAGACACATGCCTACTTTATTGGCAGAACTTACTTATTCTTAGTGGAAGCAGGTGTTGATAAGAATCTCATCCGTTTCCGTTAACACATGAGCAATGAGATGGCTCACTACGCTTGTGATTGCTGGGATGCTGAAATTGATTTCTCCCAAGGTTGGAAGGAATGTGTTGGTCTCGCTAATCGCAGTGCATTCGATCTTCAAATGCACTCTGAACACTCGAAAACCAATCTTGTTGCTGCTAGACGCTTGCCAGTTCCTAGAAAAGTTACTCTTGTAGAAGTCACTCTCGATAAGAAGTAGTTGAGCAGTGTTCTAAAGGCTGACGGTACCGAGCTAAGCAGGCACATCGATGGCATGAATGAAGAACAAAAAGCAGAACTTGCCAAGAAATTCGAAACTGTAGAATCTGTCGATTTTGAGCTGGAAATCAAGGGTGAGAAGAAGATTGTCACACTCCAAAAGACATTCATTACTTTCAAGTTCAAAGAGCAAATGCAACAAGAAGAGAAATACATTCCCTATGTCATCGAACCTTCCTTCGGTATTGGCAGAATCTTCACTGCTATTCTCGAGCACAATTTCCACATGAGAGATAAAAAGAGAACTTTCTTATCATTACCTCCTAAAATTGCACCAATTAAATGCTCCATTCTTCCACTGATTTCAAGTGAAAAGTTTGAAGCTACAATTCATAATCTCAAGGTAAATCTTAACAAAGTTGGTGTCAGCTCTAAAGTTGATGACTCCGGCAACTCCATCGGTAAAAGATACGCAAGAACAGATGAACTCGGTATCCCATTCGGTATCACAATCGATCCTGAGACTCTCGAAGACAAAAGTGTCACACTCAGAGAAATCCTCACTACCAAGCAAATCCGCATTCCTGTAAAAATAACAAATAAATACCCAAAAAAAAAACAGATTGTTTTCCATTTTTATTCAAATAACCAACATTTTCTAATTAATTTCCTTAAATATTTCATCCCTTTTATCATAACTAATTCTTCGTATTTTCTCATAAAAAGCTTGACAAAGTTGTCAGAGAACTACAAGACCTTTCTGATGGCCTCAAGACTTGGGAGCAGACACTATCAGAGTATCCTCTTTTCGTGCCTACAGTCTCATAAGAGTGAAGAATAAATTATATAAATCCAAAGAATTTCATGCCTAGTATTTTTTTATGAATAGAATAAGCACAAACCGTAGTTTTTCAACAACAAAAAAGAATAAATATAAACACAAGAAGATTGCTGTTTCTTTGTTAATTTGGAAAGAAGAGTCCAAAATTCATTAATACAATTCGAGTTTACCAAAATAAAAAGTCAAATATTTTTTTCTTCCTCATTAAACCGAAGACCAGAACAATTATTATGATTCAGTTTCATGCTTTTAACCATTTTATTCTCTGGGAGAAGTCTTTTTCAAGCAAACCCTCTATTTGATTAATCTTGCCAATTATTCCAATTCAATTAAATAACTCTGATCTAAATCTACATTCATGGCAAAACCAATCTTCTTCCGGAACCGAATCGTCCAGCAAATCTTCATCACAATAAGTATGACATATCCTCACTCCACAATGATCGCATACAATCAACTTATGTTCATCTTGATCAGTTTCACAAATATAGCAAATCTCATCTATCCCATCATCTTCTAAGAACGACCCTTCCTCCCAATAGAATTCGTCATCATCTGGTATTCTCTGTTTCTTCGCATCAACTTCTACAATCTCTTTGTCCTCTTCATCGTTGTAATTCTTTTTACATATCTTTGAGAACTCTGCCCTGCACATTGGGCATTAATTTGTGACTTACGACCACTGGAGAATGCAATCCCAACAGAATTCATGGGAGCATTCTATCACTCCAATAATGTTTTCTTCTGGGTTGCTTAAGCATATTGCACAGGTTTTAGTAAGCTAGCAAGCACTTTTCTTTTACGAAGTTGTGTTATTAAGTTAACTTTATTCAGATCTTCGTTTGTTTTTCACGAGAATTCTAAGTTTTTTCATTTATTCTGCAGATCCCTTACGCATACTTGAATTCATGTGCGCTTCAAAATTAGCATGCAGACCTTAAGAAGATTCAGATAATCTTGTTCGCAGTAACGATTTTCGTGTGAGTCTCTTCTTGGAAGAAGGGTTTGCAATAATATTAGTAGAATCAATGAATCTATTTAATTTTCTTCGTTTTGCAAAAGAATTTTCTGCAGATTCTTCATCTTCATTGTCTCGCTTGCAAGAGCTATGGTTGTTGTTATTCAGCGGAAATATGTTATCTTGTTGTTGCTGCTTGCTCGAAGAAGATGAATCTATGATTCTTTTCTTGCGGCTAAGTTTTTTTTATCCAGCTCCGCAGGGTGTCTCAAATACATCATTGGGAAAATACTTCTTATGTTTTAATTATTCCTGCCCGTATTGCAGCTATTTTTATGCGCTCTCTTGATTTTCATTTTCTTCCGGTTCTTCCCATGTTACACCTTATTATCGATTACACCAGGAAGCATTCTAGTTTTGAGGTTAATTCCAATGAACTCCCTTCTATTGATTCTATTGTAATTTTTGAAATGCTTATCTGGATTCTTCAAAAATTTTCTGAGATTCTCTATCACTTTTATCAGGCTATTCGATACTCATATCTCTCCTAAATTCAACTTTCGTGTCTTACTACTCTACGTCTTCCATTTATCTACTCATTCTTCCATCGAAGTAATTTACAGCCCTTCGATTTGCATAATTAGCATTGAATGGCGAATCGAAATTCTAAGAACAATGCCCTCTCATAGGCTAGAAATCAAACATAATCGGAGGGGGGTAATCGTAGGCATCTCGCTAGCTCATAAAGCAAGAGTGGTCATCTCTTTCATTATTTTCTTTGAATTGAAGAGTGTCCTCACTTTTATCATGCAAAGAGTCTATTTCATTGCGAAAATAGGGCCTCTTCGATTAGTGTGCTCTCATATTTTTATCGAGATAATCTCGATCAGATTATTTGATTAAGTTTGATTTTGAAAAAAAAGGCAAAAACAGATAAAAAGAAGGGGGAAAAGAATTGGACTTTTATGAAGGGATTATTTTCGAAATCTTTCCCTTAGCAAGTAAGAAAGACCTAGCAAGATTTAATGAAAAAAACAAGGATTGAAGAAACTCAAAGGAAAAATGAGAATGTTAAACATTAAATATATTTAGCCTTGTTTTGGTTAAAAATTAGTTAATATTAAATGTAAAATAGATTTATAAAGCTTGGAATAATGAATAGCTTGTGAATTCCAAAGTTATCACCATTTGTATTAAAAAACTAAGTTAAAAAATAAGGAACACACATTAATATTTTAATTAATTAATTTTCTTTTATGGAAGGCGCGGGAGAGGCTTGATTTTTAAAAAAAAGGGTGGGTCCTAATGAAATATTATCATAATTGCGCGTAATCAAAACAAAGTTGAATTTGTTAGCACTTACGATATCTATTTCCTCCCCGCCTCATATGAACAGACTGAGTCTTCTTTTTAAGTTCTCAGATTAAAAACAAAGTCAGATTGAAATTTCTAAATAATAAACACCTAAATCGCTTTTATCTTCAAAATAAAATGGCTACATAACTTACCAGAAACGCTATCGATGGGCTTGTGACTAACAACACCAACCCTAATGAAACCTATGTGATCCAAGTCCTTGCTAATCCTACTCCTTTCGCAGAGAACATTTTCAAGTAACAAACAAAAAAAGGATTGAATTTTTTGATTTATTTCTAATGAATGTAATTATCAACAGAGTGTACGTCTCGGATGGTTTCTTCAAATCAAAGAAAGGCTACCTTGTGGGAGAAGCTGCTGAGCATAGTCCACAACGTAAGTTGAATTAATTTGTTATTATTTAAAATTGAAGTTTGATGTTTTCGTTTGATTATTTTTATCTACAAGTGAAGGAATTCCAAGTGATCAAGGCTAAGAAGTATGTGGAACAACACGACAAAGAGCGCATAGTGATTTCCCATTTCGAGATTATCTATGATAATATCACTGAAGTTCTTGGTACTCCAGTAGACTACAAAAATTTCAAGAATGTAAGAAAATATCTTGGATTTCATACATCAATTTTTTATTTTTTGTTTGATACGCTATCTTAACATTTTTCTTCTTTTTTGCCAAAGGTGGCCATTCCAGAGGGAAGCGTCATGATTCCTGCCAAATATCTTGGAAGAAATGCTGCTCTCGCTTAGAGCACTGTGCCCAGATCTAATATTCCCATTAACAAACCACCTGTTGTGTAGTAGTAGCAGTACAACCCACCAACTGCTTAAAATTACTCAATGAATAACAACAATAACAACAACAACCAAAATTCTTCTTACAAGCCCAGTGGATAATAACAAGTTGCTAATCGAGTGAATTAGAATCCCCAAGCAATGAATAAAATAACTCAAAACTTGAATTAAGCTAGTGCAGACGATGAAAAAGATCTAATCCAACTCAATGATCTCCGTCCAAACCTTGAAAATAGCAAATTCAAAGCTAGAGTCACTAAAAAAGGAGAAATCAAGACATTCAAGACAGAAAAAAACCCTAATGGCACACTCTTCTCGATTGATGTCATTGATGCAAATGGCGATGAGATGTCGATATCGTTTTTCGGTTAGGAAGTTTAGAAATTCCATAACTACATCCAACCCGAATAGATTTACATCTTCAAAGACGGTTAAATCAAACCTAACACCAACAGACAATAGTAAGTTAGTTCAATATTGACTTAACAGACTGTTTTTGCTAATTTTTTGTATTTTTTGTAGCAACAAAGGTGAGTGTGTCATGACTGCAAGCAGAGACACAGTTATTGTCGTGGCAAATGAAGACAATTCGATACCTTTTTTCGCTATGAAACATCACTTAATCTCGGATGTCTAGAATCTCGAAAAAGACACTCGTCTCGATTTGATCGCATTCGTGAAGAGTTCTTCTGAATCCAAGATGCTGCATATAAAGGACTCGAATAAATCCAAACGAGACATCCGCATTTACGATCAATCCCGAATTGAGATTGAAGTTACTCTATGGGGGGACACTGCGGAGTCTTTACATCCCAAAAAAGATGACATTATCGTTATTAAAGATGCTAGAATCAGTGAATATCGTGAAAAAAAACAAGTCAACGTTGGATTTGGAACATCGGTCTTCTTGAACCCGAGTGAATCTAAATTTGAAGGGATATTCTAGCTGAAACAGTGGATTAATTCTGTGAACAAAGATCAGCTTATGAGCGAGCTTGATTAGCAGAATCCTCAAGGGGATTTCGCTCCTTCTGGAAATATGACTGTTAACTCTTATGAAACAAGCATTGCGTAGTTGTAAGATGAGATAGAAACTGCTAAGACAAATGGTATGATCAATGCAAACTATAAAATCTGGAAAGAAATCAGAGCATTAGTCTTGTTCGTCAAAGATTCTCCACTGTATTATGATTCTTGCATCACTTGCAAGAGAAAGGTTGTCTAAGATAAAGAATAATGGTATTGCACCACATGCCAAGTGCATTACAATGAGGTAAACTAAATTATTTGATCAAAGATTTAGATGTTTTTCTTAGGATTTCTAATAATTTTCTTTTTTTTGTTGATTTATTTCAGCCAAAATCAAGATTCATTACTACTCTCAGAATTGGTGACTGTTCAGGCTAAATCTGGGTGAGTGTCTTTGATGAAGTTGCCACCTAAATATTGAACTACACTGCTGATGATTTCCGTAATATTGGTGATAATGTCGATGAAAAGAAGAGAAGACTTCAATAAGCGCAGAACAAAGAGTTTAGATTCCTTCTCTTGTCAAAAGCTGAGAAAGACCCTAATACTGAAATATTCCGTGAAAAAACAGTCATCCAATCGATTAAAGACAACAATGTTGCTTATGAAAGTAAACGCATTCTTAAATCACTTGAGTATTACATTGAATACCATCAAAAGGAACAGAATAATTTGTGAAAAATAAAAATTAGTCTCGCTGTGTCAGCGTGTGTGTTTGAGTATTTTATTAGAAAATATTTGATTTGCTTATGATTTTTCGCTTTAGAAATTGATTTCGCTCTTATTTCTTTGATTTTTGATTTGCTCCAAGATCAGAATATGTTTAGTTTGTTAATGGGCCATTTTCTTTTATTTGATTTGTTTTACAGTCGTTGGAGGGGTTTTGTGTTCTTTATTGGGGGTAATAATCTTAGAATTTAGTTTGATTTTTCTTTAATCCGATACACTCTTTTTGAGGGAGTTTGCATTTAATTCTAAATTTTGAAATAGAGAGACAGAGAAAGAAGAACAGAAGAAGAAAAAGAAAAAAGCGATAAGATTATTTGAAGTTTTAAAGTAAAAAAAAAAGATGGAAAAATAAGGAGATCACATTGAATCAGAGAATTAGTCTGATATGGACTAAGGCAATCATCACATAAGAGAGAATGAATTTGGGGAGATTGTTATGGAGGTTAAAGAACATACTCTGGAAGGCAATGGTATTAGCAAGGATCAAGGAGGAGTTGGATATGAATAAACAGAAGGAATTGATATTCACAACGTTGAAGATAATTCGATTGAAGAAAAATAAGCAGAAGGATAATAAGAATAGCAAGAATAGGGATTGAATTCATAGGGTTAGAGTTAAGCGCAAGATTTAGGTGAATAGTAAGAGATTGGAGGTGTTTAGCAGTTTGAGAATGTTGAAAATGGAGTGAATTAGAATAATGAAAATTAATAGAATCAAGTAGAATAATAAGATTAACCCGCGGAGAATCCAGCAGGTGAAGATGTAAATAATAATGAACAAGCATAGAATCTTTAGCAATAATAGCAACAACCTTAGCAGAATTAAGAAGGTGAAGATCGTGCAGATCTTGCTGAAGAACCATCAATTTAATAGTTTTCAACTTTGGTGTCTGCGATGAACAACGAGCCGTTTTTGAATGAAGAAACACTTCATGGGATCTATGAGCTATTGCAGCTAAACTCCATTGATATGTTCGATGAGATCGACACAAGAGAACCTACTTGGAAGGAGAAAGTTGATAATATTATGAAACTCCGCGTGGATTTGGCTAACAAAAAAGCTGTAGCACTTTCATAAATTTACCAAAAGAACATTCCCAGCAATGAGATGCACAGTGTAGAGAAGATCATGGCGATTTTTAAGAGCAAGCAGAAGGAAATTTATATTTCGAAAATACCATCATAAGGTCCATGTACTTGCTCGCATAATCATGGCGAAGTACATGAAGAAAGGTCTGAAAAAAGACAAGAGCATAAAGAAGAAAGGAAATAATAATCTGAAGAATCTGGATAACAAGAGAGAAATGAGAGAATTGTGTTAGATGATATTGTGTTTATTAGAGAGAGTGTGGGATAAGAGGAAGGCGAAGTACAGAAAAATGAAGAAGAGAAGGAAAAGATAAACAGTGCTGAAGAGAAGAAGGAGATAATTGTGTAAGAAGGAAAGGATTTAGAAGATGATAATTCAAAAGAAGCTGAGAAAATAGATGGTGTTCATGAGGATAAAGATATCCCTGCAGTTTCGCAGCCTATTAACCAAGTTAATTAAGCCGAGTAACCATTAGATGAAGTGCAAGAAGCAGAAAAGGAGATTTAACGTTTAAAGCAGGAATTAGCATAAAATGAACTGATTCGCTTTGAGTAAGAGTAAAAGAAAATAATCTTGCAAGAAAAGAATCGATAACTTAAAGAAGAGTATCTAGAGATTCTGGAGAAAAAGAGATAGTTACGAGAGGAATATAATCAGTAGTTGAATATGCAAAATGAATTACTCAGATAGCAAGCTGAGGCGTAAGTTCCCGCAGCTCCTATGGAGTTCGCAGATTAGCAAGAATAAGGATAAGGATAATAGTAGATTCATATTGAGAATAGCGATGAGCATGATGACACAGAAAACAACAACAATACAGAAAGTGAACGATTTTAATAACATGAGTAAATGAGATCGAATGGTGAAGATTCTAATTCTAACAATATTCATGAAGAATACAGGTAGCTTCATCAGTCAGAGCAAGGGCCAGCAAGTAGCCAACCTTAGCCTCATGACCATTGTGCGAGTACTTGCTGCCCTCCTTCTTCTTCAGCAGCACCTGCAAGACTAATCCAAGAACCATAATAACCTTTAGATTAAATCATTGGCTCACAGTATTAACTTCAAGACCCTCATACTGGTAATCATTCCCATGGCAATCCTTCGTCTAATGCCTAGGATATATTAGGCTCAAACGCTTCAGGTCTTTCTATGGCAGACATCCAGTCAATTATGGAAATGCAATTTGTCGACTTACGAAAATGCAAGTCCCTAGACGCAGCAGATAATTCAATTACGTTCGACATGAACAACAATTACTCCATTCGGATTCGATCTTGCGATAAAGTGAGAATAGATACGACATCTATCTGCTCTTAAGTCCCTCATTTCATCTTCTAAGACCATCTTTTCCCGTTTTTAACATCCGTGGAATTGTTTAGAGTCAGAGGAGTTTCTCCGGAATGGCGAGAGATGGTCAGAGAAATTTGGCATAAGACTTTCAAGCGTGGTATGCAAGAGCAGCTGCTAGCGACATCGCTGTGTAAAGAAATTGAAAGTTAGTTCAAGCTGCTGCATTTGAGAAATCCATTTTTTTAGAAGTTAAATGTACTTCTGCATGCTATGGTGGAAGTCGTGAATTGGGATGATTTCAATAGAAAATGTGCTGCCAATGAGTTGACAGTTTCAGATTAGAAAGTCGTGATTGCTTTGCTGAGAGTGCTAGGTCATAATATGTTTGGATATGCAAGTTTAAATGATTTTTAACCTGACCTTTTTCAGACAGCTAGTTCAAGTATCGCTGTTTAGCTGAAGAGTATCGTAATGGACTCTATTGCAAGAGGATCAACTTCTTCACAGGATCTTAAATTCATTAATAGTAATTTCCTGCAGTCACCTGATATCTCTATATCATAGCTCATGGCAGACACTGATAAGAATTCGATAATCTTTGCACTTTTAGCTAAACAGTTTTTCCTTTATTCCCTATTGAAGAACTTCATAACATGTTCCTCCGTCTATATGGCAGCTACTAAGCATAAACTTGATTCGATTTCTCATAATTTTCTCACAGCCAATGGATTCCTTGAAGGAGCTTATCGAATTCTTCTCCTGAGAAATGTTTCCATTAAAAATGTAAAATGAAGTTATTTTATTTGTTGTTGATTAAAAAAGAATTTAAGACGATATTTTGATAATTGTTTATTGATTTGAATCGTTACAGGGTTAGATTGTGACTGATGAGTCTGATGATGGGGACAAAAATCTGCTGACTACGCCTCTAACTCGAGATAAACCTAAAAAATCTAAAAAAACTAAGAAAAGAGATGCTGAAGTTTAAGTGCAGCAACTTCAAAAGGAAGAAGAATTGCATTAGGAGAATGTGATTTCTGGTAATTCGGAAATCAAGGAGAATGCTGAGAGTGAGAACAAGGAATTGGTTTAGAATATAGAAATGTAGGGTATTGAGAAAATATCTGGATAAGAGGAAAAAGAAGAAGACACAGAAAAAATAATTGATAAGCAATAAGAATAGGTTTAGTAGCAGGAGTAGGAAGCCATCCAACATGAAGAAAACTAACAGCCCTTAGAAGTGAAGGAAGTACAACACCAAGAGGGAAACATTGAAGAAAATCCCAAAGTAGATGATAAAAATAACTAAGATGAAATTCAAGATGAAGAAGATGAGGATGAAGATGATGAAGAAGAAGATGAGGAAGGAGAAGAGTCAAGTGAAAGTGAAATAACTTAATTAATGAAATCGATATTCAACCTTAACAAATCCAACAAAGACGACCCAGACATTGTGATCAAGAGAAAAACTGGCACACTTAAGATCTTCTTAGATCAAGGCACTAAATTAGATATTATCTTAAATACTGTGATAAACTTTGGAATTCACAAGATCTAGAGGATTAACTAAGCTAAAGAGGAAGCTATTCAGAATGTTGAAGATTAGAAGAAAATTATTAATGAGTTATAAGAGTAATTCCTTAAGAACAAGGATCAAATTGAATTCTTGAAATAGGAGTAATAACAACTAAAAATAGAGAAAACTGAGCTTCTAAATGAGAGAGATGAACTTGCAAAAATTAGAGAATCTAATGAGGAAAGTAGAAATAATGGGTAGGAAGATCAAGAGAATCAAGAATAGTAAGTTGAAAATTAAGAATAAGATGAGATTCATGAATAAGATAAGTAAGCAGATTAGATTTAATAAAATGGACAAGAGCAGAAACTAGAATCGGTTCTGCAAGAAGAACAAACCCATTCTCTGGAATAATAAAAGCAAGAAGAAGATGCCACGAATGAGAAAGAATCTAATTGTTGATTTTAGGCACATCTATTCAGCTTTCTTTTGTTCTTTACCATAAATTCTTTATGTTGCAATTTTGTATGTGTGTAAGCCAGTGATGAAAATCTTCAAAATATTTTGTCAACAAAAAAAATAATGTTGGTTTTAGAAAGATACTTTTAATATAACATTCAATGAATTATTCATGAAACACATGAATAACTGCAAAGAAAAGAAGAAATTTAGAATCTCAGAGATAGTTTATTTGCTTTCTATGGTTAGTAAGCAAAAAAATTTAAACTCCCACAAAAAAAATTTAACTTAGATGAAAACTGAAATCTTGGAGAGATAAAATCATTTCAGTTTTTTTCTTGTTTATCTCCCATAGCTATGTGATCA
>Ga0302271_10002290_pt1 | contig 17358 bp, 10 predicted proteins | sample III_Bog_N1_1_FD_198767 | JGI IMG/M metagenome (GOLD analysis project Ga0302271, IMG submission 198767) | Peat permafrost microbial communities from Stordalen Mire near Abisko, Sweden - III_Bog_N1_1 | ecosystem: Environmental > Terrestrial > Soil > Wetlands > Peat | place: Sweden: Abisko...
TTTGGCTTAGGAAACCTCAAAAATCTTTAGAACTTAGTCCTACAATTAGGGAATAATTAGCTGTAAGGTCCTTAAATAGCCTGCCTTTCGGAAGCTGTTTCTCAACTCGTAAATCTTTAGGAACTAACTCTTGGCTTGGAAGAAACAGTTTTAGACGAAAAGAGCTCGTATTTTCTGGGTGAGAACCTTTCAAAGCTGAGCAAACTGGATAGGTTATCTCTAAATCTGAGACAAGGGAGGATTGAAGGGAGAGATCCAGGAAGGATTTTTGAAGGCATTTCTAAGCTGACTACACTCACAAGATTGAGTTTTAGTTTCAGCTTTACAAAAAAGGACCTCTCAAATAGTAACTCAATTTCCTCATGGATAGGGAAGTTAATTAATCTAAAAGAACTCATAATTAGCATTTCCAGCCTTTAGATGAGTGATAAAGGATTAATCGAACTTTCTTCAGCGCTATCTATCTTCACCAGCCTTTCTAACCTGTCCCTTTTGATATTTTAGATGGATTGTGGTGAAGTTGCAATGGAGAATTTTGGAAGTGGAATCTCTAAACTCACGAGTCTTCGGTCCTTGACTATCAACTTCTGGCTCTGCAAAATTGATCTTCCCGGGGTGATAGGTCTTGGAGAGGGAATTTCAAGAGTGACTAGTTTGACATTTTTGAATTTCGTAATTGATGAGAACATGCTTTTTTTAGATTGGATGAATCCATTCAGGAAAGTGATGATTAATCTCCAAAATCTAAAAATTTTGTCTGTCAATGAGCAGTTAACAGATGAGTTTAGGCAATATTTATTAAAGAATAACCCATCTCTAGTAAAAATTGTGTATTAATGATATTTTTGAGTTGATATTATTATTTAAAATGTTAAAAATATGATAAATTCATTGGTGTTTCTGTGATTTTGAGATGGGTAAGGCAAAAAAGTAATAAAACAGTCAAATAATTTCTTCAAATTTAAAATTCAAGAAGAAAAACTATTTTCTTAAATAAGAAGAGATTATTGTTAGTATTGTTCAAAAATAAATTACAAAATTAATGAACTTGTTCGAAAAAAGGTGGCCCCAAAAAAATATTCACTATGAAGATTTTTTTCTATTCATTAAAAAAATCATTAACTATATTATTTCTTTTAGATATTTACTTATTGCTTATTAATCATTCGATTATTTAGTTCTTTTTTGTGTAGTTACAGCTTCATTAATAATATTTTTCAGAAGTATTATCATTCATTATGTCGACAGTTGTCTGCTAATGCTGTTGCCTCTTTTTTCGATTAATGGAAGTACTCATAATACACCTGAGAAAGGAATCTACTCGCTGTTAATCAATGCTTATCAGTTAATTCTTCTATTCTTGAGGGTGTTGTACATGTATCTCAATTAATTGTTTGGTAGTAATACAAGATTAATAAAATCTGATAGCCAAACGAGTTAAGTTCTTAATGAAAAGCATTACAACTCTCTCACAGTTATCTTAACAGTTGGTACTGCAACCGCATTGTGTTTGATCAAACTATTGAATTAAAGGTAAAACAATGTAAATAGTTCTTTTAATAGTTTCTGTTGTCTTTTAGTCCTTCCCAATATAAAATAAACAAATCGAATTTAAATAGGAGAGAAGAGATTACTCAATGTGTAACATAAAATAGCACAGATTGTTATCGAATAATATCATGTGTGCTCGTAGATTGATTGACTCACATAAGGGCATTGAATTCGCTAACAGTTTCCAATTTTGTTATTCTCATCTTAGCCTGCTTGGATAAGCTACTGAGAAAGAACCTGTAAGGAGTGGCAGGTTCAATCTCTTCTGGGTAATCGATCTCGACAACCTACTCATAGTTAGGAAGTGAGCCGACTCTGAGGATCTTTTTTCCGATATTTATCCTCATTTCAAGGCTTCTACTTTCTAGAGAATTGTCATTAGTTCTTATGTGCTTTCCCTTCAGGTAAGTGTTGATATTACCTCGTCCTTCTTTATACTCACAGTAAAATATCCATCCTCTTAATTCCTCAGTAGCAGCATCTTTCATAGAATCAGGAAGCAAACCGAAGGAAAACCACTTACCTGATCCTTTGACTTACTGAAGGTCAACATGCACGACGTAGTTAGTTGAAGGGTCTAGGATGAAATCACAATAGGACAAACCAGCACTATTACTTTCAGTTTCGTTGTAGAATTCGAGCTGTTGCTAGTCGTTCTTTGCTACGGAAAGCAATTTAGAGTCCGAATAATTTCCTAAGATGAGCTTAGTATCCGGCAACAGATTTGTGGATTATGGCTGCAATTCTTTCTGTTTGGTTGTTAAAAATAAAAGAAAGTTTAATAATCTGTTTCCTTTTAAGTTAAAATCATCCTCAGGATTCTCATTAAGACTTCCATGCAAGAGGAAGGGGATTCCTCAGAAGAAGAAAAAAAAACTTCTTGGAAGGTTTGGTAACTTACATAGTTTGAAAAAGATAAGCATTGATTATGATGAATTTACAGCTCTTGGGGGATTAATTTATTCAGATTAGTGGAATCAAGAAAAGAGTGTAAATATTATTAGAAAGCTCAAAATCAGTTTATTTACTTCCCTTTACACTTAAAAACTTACATTTATAAAATTCACTGGCCTCCCAGTTTAAATTTGGCTTTCTAATTGGTTTTGTTCAATTAAAAAATACCTAAAATGCTTAGAAATTCTATTGGCTTAGCATTTATTTGTGAATTGTAATTGTTAACTTACTTCAATAGACTGCTGGTTCACTGATTATCCTTCATTAGTTGCTTCCATTTTTCTGCAATATCTTACTTCTTTTCTAGCTGCTGAGTTTTCTCAAAGTATTTCGAATTAATTTATTTCTTTATTAGAATCAGCTCGCACTCCTTCCCATTTAAAGATTGAAAAGATTTAATAAGAGTATCAATCTTAATTTCCAAATCTCCTTCTAATCAAATGTTTCAAATTAGATTCATTAGGTTCTAATTCTAAAGTAGATTCTTAATAGTCTAAAATTACTTAGATTAACTAAATTGTAAAGTAGACTCATCAAAGTCTATAATTATCCCTTATTTTTTCTAGATCCCCAGAAATAAATTTCTGATCAATCACAAGAAAACCAAAAGAAGAATAGACGATTAAATCAAGATTGGTTTAAAAAGATAAGTGAAACTTTAAACATTCAAATCAGCCAGACAAATGAAGGACTTAGACCTCTTCTTTGACTAGTGCAGCTTTCCTAAAGAAGACACATTGATCAATAAAAGCTGGATGAATCTTTTTACTTAAATATGGTTTTCAAAATAAACATATCTTAAGAAAAAAACAGCAATTTGAAGCAATCAGAATATGTTTAATGACATACATTTCAAACTTATCTTCTCTTTCAGAGGAATCTAAGCTCAACTCAGACTATCTCTTGTTGCTAAAAAATATGCCAAATCATATTGATGTATCTGAATGATTGATTTGTATTTTAAAAGTTTTGAGAATAATTCCAAAGAAAGTAAGAGCATTTATACGAATTTCTATTTTTTTACAAACCAAATAATCTTTCTTGAAACAATGCTCAATAAACCAAATGAAAAGAATCAAAAAATATGGAAATAGCATAACAGTTTATCAGAAATCCCTTGTTTTAGTTTCTCACACTTGAATACCTTCATTTATCTTGTTAATTTTTAATTATTACTGTATTATTATTAACAATATTAGTTGGGAAGCTTGGTAAAAAAATTAAATTCAAAAAAAAAATTTAATTTTCATTTGATTTGTATCTGTAATCGAATTTATTTTTTCTCTAGTTTGAGAGAAATATCTCGTTGCGTTTGATTCATAATTTTGATAGTACAAAACAAACATGATATGCATTCAACACATATTATTAAAGTCTTATTATCTTTTATGAGTTCAAATTGCTTTTCAATCTGAAATTGACTTTCTTGGAGTACGTCTTTTACTAAACAACCCAAGAGATTTCTATTAAATATATTAATTTGAAATTTAATTAATTTAGGTGTAGGCAAGGAATGCAACTTCTTTAATTATTTGACAGAATCAAATAAATTTCCAAGCGCTCTGCCAATAGAATAATATTAATAAAGTTTTTTGTAAAATAACATCTGTTAATAACATTAATACTTCTGATTTTTATGCTAATCTATTTAATTAATATGTTCTTTTGTGGAAATAATTAGAAGCAAAAGCATCAGCTGTTTTATATCACTACTTTTGAGAGCCAGTATTTATTTTTCCATTTAATGTGAAGGCAGAAAAGAAATATTGTCCCAACAAGATAATATCATTTATCACAAATATTAGTAAAGTTCATTAAGTTTCTTACATATTTCTGAAAAATACTATTATTAATGATATCTTCGAATTTATGTAATTAGTTTTTTTTCTTCATTATTAGATTTGAAGGAATTATTTGATTTATTTATTATATTTTCTTACTTTTTTGCCTTACCCATCTCAAAATCACTGAAAAACCAATGAATTTAATATATTTTTAGCATTTTAAAATAATTATCTAAACTCAAAAATATCATTAGTACACAATTTTTACTAGAGATGGGTTATTCTTTAATAAAAAATGTCTATACTCATCTGTTAACTCCTCATTGACAGACAAAACTCTTAGATTTTTGAGATTAATCATCACTTTCCTGAATGGATTCATCCAATCTAAAAAAGGCATATTCTCATCAATTACCAAATTCAAAAATGTCAAACTAGTCACTCTTGAAATTCCCTCCCCAAGACCTATCACCCCGGGAAGATCAACTTTGCAGAACCAGAAGTTGATAGTCAAGGACTGAAGACTCGTGAGTTTAGAGATTCCACTTCCAAGATTCTCCATAGCAACTTCATCAAAATCCATCCAAAATATCAAAATAGACAGACTAGAAAGGCTAGTGAGACTAGATAGGGCTGAAGAAAGTTCGATTAATCCTTTATCACTCATCGAATGGCGGGAAATGAAAATTGTGAGTTCTTTTAAATTAATTAACTTCCCCAGGCAAGAGGGGATTGAGTTACTCCTTGAGAGGTCCATTTCAGTAATGTTAAAAATCAAACTTAATTTTGTGAGTGTAATAAGCTTAGAAATGCCTTCAAAAAGTCTCCCTGGATCATTTCCTTCAATCTTTCCTTTTGTCAGATTTAGAGATAACATATTCAGTTGATTCAGCTTTGAAAGGTTCTCACCCAACAAATTCGAGCTCTTTTCGTCTAAAACTGTTTATTCCAAGCCAAGAGTTAGTTCCTAAAGATTTGAGAGTTGAGAAACAGCTTCTGAAAAGCAGGCTATTTAAGGTTATTTCAGCTAATTATACCCTAATTCTAGGACTAAGCTCTAAAGATTTTTGAGGTTTCCTAAGCCCAAACATATTTATTAATCTGTTTCTCCTATTTTATTCCCCGATAACTCACTCTTAAGATGAGTTAAATTCAAAAGATTGAGAGTAAAAGAACTAAACAGCTCATTTACCTGATCGGCTGTCAGTTAATTCTATTAGAGAGTTAAAGAAAGTTGTGTCAAATCTCTAAACTATGCTAATCCTGATGAGATAATTGGGATATCTTAAACTTTCTAAGAATCTAGGCTAAGATCCAGATAGAGGCATCTAAGAGATTTGAGATTTCCAAGACTTGAAGAAAGAATCTCTTTGGCATTTTCTTCAAATCTGCCTGCTTGGAGGCTTAAATGAAGGTCAGTGAGATTGACCAGCTAACCAACACAACTGAAGGGATGAATCAAGCCAAATTTCTGATAAGATCTGTTTTTATGAACTAACTTGAGTTTTCGGAGAGAAACTAGCTTAGAAATAATCTCAAAAATCACCTTTGCATCATCATTTTCTAGTTCTACATCCAAAATGAAAACATTCAGTTCAATGAGATTCTTGAGATTAGCTATTCCAAGGAAAATGTGCTTTATTGTCATAGCTTCAAGATTTCTAAAGGAATTATCAATAGAGATCCTCATGAGTTGATCTAAGTTGGAGATTTACCTTTGAAGTTGCTCAGATTGCTGCGTGTTAAGCAGGAACTCATTGAACTAAAGTGTAAGATCAAAAACATTGCTAAAATGAGAGACATCAGTAGCGATAAAATTCAGACTTAGCATGATTCTTCCATTTGTATTGTTGTCCATGAGCTCTTCGCTAGATGTAATTACTGTATTTTGATTCATTCTTTTGATGGATTGTTTTTTCTTTAGTCAGATTATTTTAATTGGATATAAAATAGTAAAAGAAATTAAAAATATCTCTTTTGATAATAAACTCTATGATCAAATATTAAGAACTTCCAAATCAATTAATTATTATTGTTTTTAGAAATAAAATAATCTCTTCTTAGCATTCCAGAAATAATTTGGCATCCCTTAATCATCTAAAATATTTACAATAAAAAGTCAAGAGACTGATTCTCATACTTTCCTCACTAAAATAAAAGAAATATTACCAAGCTTTGCTTCTATCTCCTGATATTTCGTTTTTGCATCACTTTTTGCTTGATTTTACAGCATTTTACCCAACATAAAACAGAAAACAACATATTGATTTCTTATCTTATTAACAAATATTTCATTAATCCATAATTTTCACAAGGTATCTATTTTTCTTCAATAGCAATTGTCTAAACTTATCCTTTATTTTCTTGTATATTTTCAAAACTTTTAGGTTTTTAAGTTTGAATATCTCGTTCCCTAATATATTTATCCAATCTAAGAAAAGGATGTTATCATTAATTTCAAAATTTAAAAAACTCAAGCTCTTCAAGCAGGATATTCCTTCTGCAATATGTTTCATCCCGATAAAATCGACTTTGCATTTCCAGAAATAAATAGTTAAGAACTTAAGATGTGAGAGTTTAGAGATTCCATTACCAAGATGCTCCATTTCAACATCACCGCAATCCATGCAAAACACGAAAAAAGACAGAATCGACAGGCTGGTGAGGCTAGATAAAGCGGAAGAAAGCTCAATTAATCCTTTATCACTCATCGAATGGCTGGAAATGCTAATTGTGAGTTCATTTAGATTTATTAACTTCCCTATGCAAGAGGAAATCGAGTTACTACTTGAGAGGTCCATTTATGTCATGTCTAAAGACAAACTTAATCCAACGAGTGTAGTCAGTTTTGAAATGCCTTCAAAAAGCTTCCCTGGATCTTTCCCTTCAAACCTCCCTTTGCAAAGATTCAGAGATAATTTATCCAGCTTATTCAATTTTGAAAGGTTCTCTCCCAAAATCTATTAACTATCTTCATCTAAAACTATTTTTTAGAATACAAGAGTCAGATTTTGAAGATTAGAGAGTTGTGAAACAGCTCCAGAAAAGTTGGCTATTTAATATTTTGTCAGCTAGACAGACAGTAATGATAGAGACAAATTCTGAAGGTTCTAGAGGTTTTCTAAGCCCAAACAGATTGGTTAATCTGTATCTACTATTTTAATTTCCGAAAAGATAATCCTAAAGTGAGTTAATTGCAATAGATTGAGGGTTATTGATGTAAATAGCTCGTTTAATTGAAATGGGATAATTAAAGAAAGCTAAGTTAGATCTCTAAGCTTTGCTAATCCTGCTGAAATAATTTTGATTTCTTAAACTCCATAACAATTTAATTAAAGATTCAGATAGAGGGATCGAAGACATTTTAGATTTCCAAGGCTTGAAGGAACAATCTCTTCTGCATTTTCTCCGAAATTGTCTGTTTAGAGACTTAAATAAAGGTCTGTTAGATTGACCAGCTATCCAATGCAGCTAAAGAGATGAATTGGATTAATTTCCTTATTCGGAATGTCTCTAAAATGTATCTTGAGTTTTTGGAGGGAAACAAGCTTTGAAATACTCTCGAAAATCACTTTTACATCATTATTTTTAATTTTGATATCATGAAAGGAAACGTCCAGTTCAATTAGATTTCTGAGACTAACTATTCCGAAGAAAATGTGTTATATGGTCATAGTTTCAAGGCTTTAATAACAATTTTCTATTGAGAGCCGAGTGAGTTGAGATAATTTAGAGATTTAACTCATCAGTTACTCTGGCTTTTGGGAGTTGTGCAGAAACTTATTGAACTTAAGTGTAAGATCGAAAATGTTAGTAAGATAAGCGACATCAGTAGCAAAAAAACTATTAGCAAGCATGATCCTTCCATTTGTTTCGCTCTTCATGAGATCTTCGTTTGACATAATTTTTGTATTTTGATATTTTGTTTAGACGGGATGTTTTACCTTTTGTCCGATTTTTTAATTGGATAAAAAATACAAAAGAAATACATAAATATCTCTTTATGATCATAAATAAACCTAAAAAGAAATAAATAGCAAGTACAACAAAATAACAACTTCCTATTCAATCAACTATTTTTTTTGTAAAATAAAATAATCTTGAAAAAGAACAATGAGATGAATTTCACAGAAAGGACATTTCAAAACTAAAATAAATCAAATAAGAAATCGGGAGAAAAAATCAATCTGTCGAATTACGAAAATATGAATACGAATCTCAAATATTTATCTTGTTTTCCATTTAGGGATTACATTTCATGTATGTATTATAAAATTATTAATGTTTGTATTCGTATTCAATACTTAAAATACTGAAAATATTCTCTTCTTAGCAGTCCAGAAATAACTGGTGTAAATACTTGCCTTACGAAAATAAAAGAAAAATTAGCAAGCCTTGCTTTTCTATCTCCCTGATATTTTCTCTTTTGCATCATTTTTTGCTTTATTTTACAGTATTTTACTCAACATAAAACGAAAAAACAACATATTAATTTACCATATTATTAACAAATATTTCATTTATCCATAGTTTTCACAAGATATCCATTCTTCTTCAATAACTATTGCCTAAACTTATCCTTTATTTTCTTGAATATTCTCAAAACGTTTAGATTTTTGAGTTTGAATATCTCGTTCCCTAAAATATTTATCCAATATAAGGGAAAGAAGTTATCATTAATTTCAAAATTCAAAAATGTTAAGCTCTTCAAGCAGGATATTCCTTCTGCAATATGCTTCATCCCGATAAAATCGACTTTGCATTTCCAGAAATAAATAGTCAAGAACTTAAGATGTGAGAGTTTAGAGATTCCATTACCAAGATGCTCCATTTCAACATCACCACAATCCATGCAAAACATGAAAAGAGACAGACTCGACAGGCTGGTGAGTCCAGATAAAGCGGAAGAAAGCTCAACTAATATTTTATCACTCATTGAATGACTGGAAATGCTAATTGTGAGTTCTTTTAGATTTATAAACTTCCCTATGCAAGAGGAAATTGAGTTACTACTAGAGAGGTCCATTTATGTCATGTCTAAAGACAAACTCAATCCAGTGAGTGTAGTCAGTTTTAAAATGCAATCAAAAAGCCTCCCTGGGTCTTTCCCTTCAATCCTCCCTCTGCAAAGATTCAGAGATAATTTATCCAGTTTATTCAACTTTGCAAGGTTCTCTCCCAGAATCTATTAACTCTCATCATCTAAAACTATTTATTAGAAGACAAGAGTCAGATCTTGAAGTTTAGAAAGTTATGAAACAGCTCTAGAAAAGCTGGCTATTTATTGCTTTGTCAGCTAATCGGACAGTAATGATAGAGACAAATTCTGAAGATTCTAGAGGTTTTATAAACCCATGCAGATTTGTTAATCTGTATCTACTATTTTACTCTCTGAAAAGATAATCCTGAAGTGAGTTAATTTCTAAAAGATTGAGGGTTATTGATGTAAATAGCTCGTTTACATGAAATGGGATAATTAAAGAAAGCTAAGTTAGATCTCTAAGCTTTGCTAATTCCGCTGAGATAATTTTTATATCTTAAATCTCATAACAATTTAATTAAAGATTCAGATAGAGGGATCGAAGACATTTTAGATTTCCAAGGCTTGAAGGAACAATCTCTTCTGCGTTTTCTCTGAAGTTGTCTGTTTGGAAACTCAAATAAAGGTCTGTTAGATTGATTAGCTAGCTAACGCATTTAAAGAGATGAATTGGATTTATTTCATTATTCGGTTAGTTTCTAAAATGTACCTTGAGTTTTTGGAGGGAAACAAGCTTTGAAATACTCTCGAAAATCACTTTTACATCATTATTTTTAATTTTAATATCATGAAAGAAAACGTTCAGTTCAATTAGATTCCTGAGACGAGCTATCCCAAGGAAAATGTGTTGTACGGTCGTAGTTTCAAGGCTTTTATAACAATTTTCTATTGAGAGCCTTGTGAGATGAGATAAGTTGGCGATTGAACTCATCAGTTATTATGGCTTTTGCAAGTTGTACAGAAACTTATCGAACTTAAGCGTTAGATCGAAAGTGTTCTTAAGATAAGTGATATCGGTAGCAAAAAAACTATTAGCAAGTACGATCTTTCCATTTGTTTTGCTCTCCATGAACACTTTGTTTGACATAACTGTTGTATTTTGATTCATTCTACAGAAGGATGTTTTATCTTTTGTCTTATTTTTTACTATTTTTTATTGGATAAAAATACAAAAGAAATCATAAATATCTCTTTATTACCACAAACTTATAGCAAAAGAGGGATACTGATAATTTTTTATAATCTTTTTTAATTACACAAGTTGTGGGGATGTTTAATATGTAATTGAGAATTGAAAAAAAAAAATATCAAAATAAGAAAAAATTAAAAATTAATAGCTTGCAAGAATACCATTTGAGATCAAATGTTTCATAAAAATAAAAAGGAAACTCCAAAATTCTAAAAATCTATTGCTAAAAGGATTTCAATAAGTACATAGAGTCTATTAGAGCTGAGGAAGGAACTACAACAGACACCTAATAAATTAATAGATTCAATTAATTTAAATAACACTTAGAATCAGATTTGTGAGAATGGTGCAAAATAGTTAGGAGAAGGAATTGCAAAGTGTGTTACTCTCACTTCGTTAAGTCTAGAGCTCAGCGATAATAGTATTGGTGAGAATGGTGCAACTTATTTAAGAGAAGGAATTGCAAAGTGTGTTACTCTCACTTCTCTAAATCTAAATCTCAACAATAATGGTATTGGTGAGAATGGTGCAAAGTAGTTAGGAGAAGGAATTGCTAAGTGTGTTACTCTCACTTCTCTAAATCTAAATCTCAACCATAATAATATAGGTGGGAATGGTGCAAAGTATTTAGGAGAAGAAATTGCAAAGTGCGTTATTCTGACTTCTCTAAATCTAGATCTCTTCTATAATAATATTGGTGATAATGGTGCAAAGTATTTAGGAGAAGGAATTGCAAAATGTGTTACTCTCACCTCTCTAAATCTAAATCTCAACCATAATAGTATTGGTGAGAATGGTGCAACTTATTTAGGAGAAGGAATTATAAAGTGTGTTATTCTCACTTCTCTAAATCTAAATCTCGACAATAATAGTATTGGTGAGAATGGTAATAGAATATTAAAATAATTAGCTATCAAATCAAAAAGCTTGATATAATACTACATTGTGTAGAATGGACAATAGTTTTGAGTAAATCAAACAAGGATTTTCAAAGTGTTTTTAACTCACTTCTCTTAGACTAAATTAATAATAATAGTAATTAAAGTAGTATTATCCTTTATGAAATAACCTTTTTCTGCAGTTCCCACCATAAAAATATTAAATCAGAGGATTATTATGTACTCCATATTATGTAACTAATGTAAAACTAAGAATTGATACAAAAAAATTTGTTTTTGTATTATTTTTCTTTAGACATTTTTCAATCCATTGTTTGATTTTCTGGAAATATTTTTGCTGAAATGGCCTTATTTTGTTTGCTGAAAGGATTTTTCATTGTTTATTATGGTTAAAGTATCTCTTCGTCATTTATTATTATTAATTTAGTTATCCATAATTTCGATTTATTTATTGATTTTATCAGAAGAATTGAATCCATATGATGATCATAAAAATAAATTCGTTTCTTTTAATCTTCTTAATCATAGCATTCTTGATCATATTTGATTTGTTGACTCTACTCAGACTGAGCATTGCTTGTATATTTGATTATTCTTGTTTAAGAAGCATAGTTCTTATGCTCCTCTGTACCAACTTATTTTTTTCTTGTGATTTTTGTTTTTTTCGCAGCTATTTCCTAACAATTCATTTCGCTCTAACTATTCGAGGTTATTGCTATTTACTATTTGAATAAGTTGCTCCCTTTATTAGTTGCCTCGTTCTTCATCATCTTCATCATCTGTGGTGCTTGAAACAGCTGATGAAGTTTCTTCTCTGTTTTATTATTTAATGGTATTCTCATCAATACTATCAACTTCCATGCCGGAATTAGCTGCATAATGTGAAGAAAATCTTTCATGAGTTGTCTATCCAGTCATCCAATTAGTGTGTTGTACTTTTATCAGCACGCTATGAGAGAGAAAAGAGAGAAATAAGTCGAAAAAATAAGTGACATTTTAACTATTTTTGAAAGTACCCTTATTTTAAAAATAATTATAATAAACTTGTAAATTCTTACAAGAGCATGATCGATGCTAGAATGCTGACGATGATGCAAATGATAGAAGCAGCATGGTGGAGATTTATTTAGACTGAAGAATTATCCCATTTTATTCCATACTCACCATAGGTAGTAGTTAAGAAATCTAATCAAACAAATTAGACAAAAATAATAAATCTTTTAGTTAAACACAATAGCTTTTTCTCTTTAATTTTCTCCAAACACCTTTAAGACTCCATTCTGTTCCCTTTCCCTTTAGAATTCTCAAGCTGAATCATAAAAATACTATGCGTATTTATTTTACGGTACGATGCAAGGACTAATATCGAAATCGAGTAGAGGAATGTAGATGTGATAAACAATGCAAATGCAAAGAAGTTTCTTGCTCCAACACAGTTATTTATCCAAGGACAATGATGATCATAAACTTAAACACATTATCTGCAATATTCGCAGTGTTTTGATCGAGGTGGCTATCTCAGGAGACATTCATAGCAGATTCGGGTATCTTCAGTGGATTCTCGTAGATATCGTAATTATGACTCTAAGCTAGAGGTCTGATTAGGAGAATGAATAAATCCAGGGTCTAACAGCCAACTTGCTAGAAACGTGCATACACTTAAGAACCCTAAACAAGTTGGAACTATGATCCAGAAGATATTCTAAATAACTGTTTATTAAAGGAAATGTTAAACTCCTAAAATATTAAGATAATCTGGAACAATTTATGAATTAACAGTAAATAGACCTTTGATGAACTATTGTCTTGTTTGTTACATGGAAGTATAAAGAAGTAAGCAGCTAGGGAGGTAAATATATACAACCCAAAAGACAGGCATAGAGGTAGAAACCTACATTGGACTTATTTATTGGCTGGACTAATATTCATGAGCTCAGCTAATCCATCTCTTTTCATCATTAGATTTACAGCATCTTCGTTTTTCTTTGCTTAAGCAGCTTAAACGGCATTTACACCAGTGTGATTCTTCAAAAGTGGGTCAGCTCCTCGTTTAAGCAGCTTACTTATGATGTAAGTGTTTGATTGCTGTAGACCAGCTAAGTAGATAGGAGTTACACCTTCGTTGTCCTAAGTATTTACATTGCTTCCCTTGGAAAGCAAGTACATCAATGCATTTGCTGATCTAGTTGAGTTGGAAGACAAACATCTTATTATTCCCTTTTCATTTTGTTTTCAATTATTTTACTTCGAGAAAGCTGCATAATGTAGTGCTGTTCCGCCGTTGCTATTCAAGGAATCAACAGGCATATTTTTAGAAATGAAAAAATGAAGCATATCTGAATGATTTCCCTATGCAGCAAGGTGCAACACAGTCAAACCTAAAAATAATTTTTCAAATAACAAATATGAAGAAAGTAGCTATTTTTGATTTGTATTTATAAATGTACCTCTTCTTGCTGTAGTTAAGTAATCAACATTGAATTTCATCATCTCCAGCACCATTTGCTTTTAGAAAGAAATAAAATGATAAAGTTAGTCAATGTTATTAAATAAATTCTGTGTATCTTCTCTTTTCTAATTTTGAAGTAACATTTTTTGCCATTTGAATAAATAGCATATCCTTTGAATTTCACTTTTTACCATGGAGCCTTTGTACACAGCCAAATGAAAGGGAGAGTAGTCATCAGAATTTTTAGCAACCAGCCATTTCTTTACTTGTGTTTCTGATATTTCGTGGCTCTCAACTTTGGAGCGGATTCTCTTCATTATCTCAAAGAATAACTCATTGCAAGTGTTGAAGCATACGACGTGAAGGACTATGTTTAAATAATAGATAAATTGAGTAAAAATCCAGATGTCTGGATGATGGATTGCAAGAAAAATAGTATGATTTGAAGGAAAATTAAAAAGTTCATTTTTGAAGATTCCAACCTGAATTCCCTTTTGCATCAAAAACCTCAAGGGATGGGAGGGATAGGTCTTCCAATAAACTTTATGCTTTTGTTAGCTCCTGCTTTTAGATTAGAAGTATCAACTTCAGGTTGAGGTCTTGCTATTATATTGACATCTAAAAATTTCTCTAAACGCCTATGAATCTGTATCTGTTGTGAGTGTTTTGAGCTACAATAGTTAATTTAATGTTTTTCACATTCTAATGTGATTATTTAATAAATAATGTCTTTCTTTCTGAGAACTAATCTCAAGGATAGATAGGAAAAAGACACCCAATCAAGGTAAGGGTCAACAAAGAATCTAATATTTCCTGATGGTATTAAAGATAATTTAATTCTAATGTATTTGTATTTAATATTTTTTCTTTTTGACCCTTTTTTTTCTCTTTTGATAATAATAATACGACATGTTAATGCATTCGAAAAGATGCTACAGATAAGTTTAAATCTGCTGATCGCTTAAAAGATACTAATTTTTACAAAGGAAATACTACTTATCAACAAAACCACATACATTTCATAAAACAATCAGTTATTCATATCCAATTCCTAAGATAATTGATTTCAAAGGAACTCAGTGTGTATCTCCACTTCAGCATCTGCGGAAGTTGTGAGTATTTCCTTTTTATCCTTTTAGAAGTCTTTACCAAACATCAGTGCCTCCAGGTCTTAGTCATTCTTCTCAATCACCTATCTTAGTCTTTCAACCTACTCTGCCTTCACCTATTTTAGTAGTCAAAACCAAAATTTAAGAAAGTAAAAAATAAATCATGCCAATATCAACAAGTCATTGTGTTTAAAGACAAGTATGTCCCCATTATGAGCATAATATTATTTTTTAAGAAAAAACCCTCCTTTTCGGATTACTTTTTTGACTTATTTGCGATTATCTTTGAACAATTGCTTTTGTTTGAGTTTCTTCTTCTCAACATACTCTGCTTTTCTGCGCTTTTTAGATCCATAAAACCCTGCCATGTATTCCCTGAGAAAAACAGCAGAATTAGCTATTATATTGTTGAATTTCATCTGAAATATTCATCTCTTTTTCCTATTTTGTTTTTTTTTTGTGTTGTGCATTAAATACCTTCTTTCTTCTTCATCAAAAACGACGGCTACTTTGTTTTTCTTATATTTCTTTCTATCTCGCTGAGTAATAGGAATTGGTGTCTTCTTCTTGTCTCCAAGTAGACTGGGTTTCATGAACTTTCCACCATAGCGAACCTTCTTTTCTTTCTTGGCTCCTTTTTTACTGTCTTTTCCCATTTTAAAGAATAATAGTAGTAGTGATAAGAATCTGGTTGAATGTATTATTCTTTGAAACTATTTGTATTTTAATTAAATTTAAGAGATAGATAGTTTGGATTATTTTGGCTTAATTTCTGAGCGATTTGACCGAAATGTGCTTTAAGTTAGCAAAATATGATATTGATAAAAGTCATCAATTCATATTTTTGGGAGTGAAAATTTGATTAAATTACTGACAGAAGATATGAAAAATAAGGAAATACTAAAGGTTATTTAATATTTAAATGAGAGGATATTTAACGAACTACAGTTTATTCGGTCAATTTTTACAAAATTAATTTAATATTATCGACACTAAATACAGGATTCATTTTCTACTACCATATTTCAATTATTAGAGGGTGATTTGCTCATCAATTTGATGTATGATTAATAAATTTTTAATAAAGAAAAAAGAGATAGAAAAGAAATTAGTTTTTGATCTATCTATATTATATTATTATATGGAATTACAGATGCTTTAAGAAGAAAGAGAGTTCATTTAATTGAATCTCAGAACTACTACAGTTAGTTAGAAAGAAAATACTTGATCGTACAGTATGTGAAATTTTCGTCAAAGGGAAAAACTCTAGGTAAACGAGACAGCCACCTATCATATCTCGAGACAAAACAGGCATTATTACAAGTGAGAAAGAATTTCGAGTTCAGACTAGACTTAATATTTTATGTGAAATGGCTATTTTGTATGATTTTAGCTAACTTAACTGTAGATTTATGAAGAAATTATTGTAAACAGTAAACAAAAGAAAACAGATGAATCAAAAAAATAATAAGTAACTACTGTTGAAAATTCTTTATTACATTAAATAGGTTATTTAGCTGTGTAAATTACAAATGAAGAATTATAATATGAATTGAAATGAAGAATGCAATGATAAATAGATCATCTGGTTCATCTCATATTTTTGCATATTTTATTTATCCATCAGGAAAAGTGGAAAAAAAATTTAACAAGGTGTTTTTCTTTTCTTTTTTTGCATTTGAAAAAATGGATATCATTGTGGATTGTTATTTATGAAGGCAACAAGAGACAAGGTTACTGTAGAAGTTTATTGATCTAATAAGAGTAAAAATCCAAATATTGGAAACTTAAAATGGTCTTTCTACTTCAATTTCTTTAACAAGCTTCTTGTTGTATGTGTCAACTTGATTAAACTAAATAAAAGATCCACTATCTTACAAGTACTCCTTGGTTAATGCCTGCTAGATCCTTTTAGATAGAAGAAATTTTTTCATTCACATAATTATCCACTTAAATAAAAGCATATTCTACAGTTTTAAAAGCTGTCTCTTGACTATCGCCATCTAACCATTAACATGTGAAAATACTCCAACCAAGCCTGTCTAATTTAAATTTATAAGAAATATTCAAATTTAATCAAATGAACTTCAAATATCCCATATTTTTCATTTTTTTAAGCTTATTTTTAGCTAAATAAAGCTCAAGAAAGCAAATTATTCACCAAGCCTATTCTGGTGTTTGCCCTTGAAATCTAATTTTGGCTAATTTATCTTTTAAATTTTTTAATCCAAAATATAATAAATATATTTTCATCTGTTTTCTGTCATTTCCTCCTTCTAAAATATCGGGGTTGGGGTTGGGGTTGGGGTTGGGGTTGGGGTTGGGGTTGGGGTTGGGGTTGGGGTTGGGGTTGGGGTTGGGGTTGGGGTTGGGGTTGGAGAT
>Ga0302271_10002293_pt1 | contig 17347 bp, 11 predicted proteins | sample III_Bog_N1_1_FD_198767 | JGI IMG/M metagenome (GOLD analysis project Ga0302271, IMG submission 198767) | Peat permafrost microbial communities from Stordalen Mire near Abisko, Sweden - III_Bog_N1_1 | ecosystem: Environmental > Terrestrial > Soil > Wetlands > Peat | place: Sweden: Abisko...
ACTGCGAGACACATTAAATGAAACTACCAATAATCGCTTGCTCTGCTGCATCAACAACAACCCCGCAGCGTTCATCAACTCAATCAAGACACTAGATGTAAAATCATTTATTTTGTTTGTTTAAATGGACAATATACAACCACAATTAAGGTTAATAAAAAAAATGATTATTTTATTGTTTATTTGTGGATTATAATCAAATAGTATTTTGGACGTATGACTACTGGAATTGACAGATCTATCCTTCAATCAACAAACAATAACAATTCTCGTTAGATCTTTGATGAATCTAGACTATCAAACCAGAACAACACAATAAGATAGGGAAACAACAACAATAACAACGAAAATAATATGAATAACACAAATGAACTTGGATCGAATGTGTAATCTGCAATCAAGGGAAAACAAAGCAATTCATTCTTCAATACTTCAGCTGGAAACAACAACAATCAGACGATATTGAATTCGAATGACAATACTACTACCAAAGGTGGAATGAACGGCTAAAATAATAACAGCGGATCAGTGAAGAACATCGAGTAGATCATCACAGAATGCGAAGAACTCATGAAAGAAATCACTAAAATGTCCAGCTAGACTGCGAGGATGAGCATCAAACAAAGAAATTTCTGGATTAGCACAAAGCAAGCGGAATTAAGCAGTCTCATGGAATATGTAAATGCATGCACACAGACGACATAACCTCGTTCTTCACTCAACTATTGTGGGTCGTTGATAGAAAGTGGATTAAGATAACTAGGGAGATTGCAGAATTCGTCGTAGAGATTGATAGAGAATAGTGATAATAGCAGTGACGATGAAGTTTAAGATATCAAGCAGAGAATAGATAGATAGATTTCAAAGCTATAAGATAGTTAGATAATCGAATAAGAGAGATCAATCAGCTAGGAATAATAATATAATAATGCTAGGTTATCTCCAAGGAGAGTATCATCTCCACCTAGGCGACTAACTCCTCCTAGAAGAGATTAATCGATGAGTTTTTAGAATCCTGCGGAGATTAGCATTTCAAACAATCCCACAAGTTATGTTGATTAAGAGAGAAGTCGAATTGAGGAACAAAACAGAAGGAAATTGGATTTCAGAGTGAAAGAGACAGCTTTGAGAAATGCAGAATTACAGGAACAAGTGAAGGCTAAAGCGGAAGTTATCACGTAGATCGATAGAGAGATGAAGAATTGTTAAGATGATTTGATTGTGAATATGGATCGATTGAGAGAATTGGAGATAAAATAGGAGAATGCCGAGAGAATAGAGGAATAGTTGAGGGATTAGAATGATACATTGAAACATAAGCTATTGAATACAAAAGGGAAAGTAGAAGTTCTCAAGTAAATTATTTGGGATTTTTAGGGTTTTAAGTGGGGAAGAATGGATTTTAACAATTTTTGATGGAAAAATAGGGCCGAAGCAAATAGTATTAGTAGGAATAGTCAATTAGTGCAGGAAGATCTCTTGAGTTAAGTTGATCAGCTCAAGCAGGTAGTGGAGGATACTCAGAGATCACTGTAAACAATCTTGAAAATCATATTGTTTTAATTTTTGGTTGTGGTTTTTGCTAAGTGATCAAAGTGAATATCGTGGAAGTGAATTACGGGAGGATATTCGTAGTTTGAGGGAGAAATATGGGTTAAAAGAAGAGGAATTCTAAAGTGCTATGGAGGAATTGGAAGATTTACGTAGAGCTAATGCTCGATTGAAGGGGTAACTTGAGGAAGAGTAGAATGAAAGAGCAGAAAGGGAAAGTGAATTAAGATTGAGTAATGTTAGACTTGAGGAAAGTTAAGACCTTGTTTCAGCACTGGAAGCGAAGAATAATAAATTTAGAAGCTAATTCGATATTGAGAGAGAAGATTTAAAGGAATAAGTGGAGTAATTGAAGAAAGTTAGAAAGGAAAAGAACAAGTAGTTTAAGGAGTACATTGCGGAATAAGAAGAAAGAATCAATGTGCTTGAAACTGAGAAAGTATCTGCAGTATAAGAGCTGCAAGCTAACTCAAGTAACGTTAATGAAACGCAGAAAGAAGCTGAGAGTATCAAGGAAAACTACAAACAAGCTGTGGAAGAAGTTACAAGGGTTAAAATAGCAGTAAAAATATGTTCCTTTTAGAGGGAGGAATCAGTTTTTAAAATTATTTGAATGTTTTTGGGGGGATTAGTTGGCCGATAGCGAAGTGGAAACAGAACGGTTGGAGAATTTAGTAGGTACACTTGAAGCAAGGGTGCGAACTCTTGAGGAAGGAACTCTGCAAGATGCTAAAACAATCTAGTCGCTCAAATAAAATTTGGAAAGGGCGACAGATTCAATTGAAGACTTGCAGCAAATCAATGAAGATTTAGAAAGCTAATTGCATGAACTAGAATAGACATAAAGTGATGTAAAATGGGAGGAAGTTACTTGTGGGGAAAGAAGATTTGACTTTTCTAATTTGAAAACATTTTTGTTAATTCTTTTTGGAAAATGATGCTAACTAGTAAATCAGCTAAATCGAGAGACAAGTAGATTCGCTCATGAATGAGATTGGACACAGTAAAGCGTTGAATGAAGAGTACAAATCAAAGGAAGATGGTTTCCGAAAACAAATTGTTAGTCTGAATGATGTCATCGAAGCACTCAAAGAAAAATATTACAAAGCAAAACACTCCAATAAGGCACTCAAATAGCAAATGCTAGATGTAAGAAAATTGAAAAATTTGAGCACATTTTCATCAGAAAATCTTCATTTAATGTTGGAGTACTTGCAGATTATTTGAATTTAACTAATTTTCGCAAATCAGATAAACGATAAACTGAAGTAGCTTGAAACAGAAAGACTGTTGGACATCAAGGAATAAGAGAAACAGCAGATTTCATAGAAGTTCAATCAGCGAAAAGAAACCAAACTTAGAGTAAAATAATAAAGATATTTTGAATATATTCTCTGTGCTCTAACATCTTTGTTCCCCCCATAGACCCTTGATGAAATCCAAGGGCTCATTTAGTCTGCGAAGAAAAATAGATCTACATTGCACTGAAAAAGGGGAGCTCAAATATTCCAAGCAGACATTTATTTATAAAAACATTTTTGTGCAATCCCCCACATATTATCTTGAATGCTACCTTGCATCATGCATGTGTGCGTACTTATTTTTCGATATCTACTGCTTATGTAACATGAATTCACAATTTAAATCTCATTTTGTTCGTAATCTATTAATCTTCACTCTCTCTCTTCCTCTTCCTCTTTCAGAAGCTTTCAAAGAGTTTCCATACTCCCTACAGATAAATGTTGATTTCATTTGCACCTAGTTTACTTTCTCCAAATAACCTATCCACGAATATTATTGGAACTTCTGCTACTTTATAGCCGTATTGTTAAGCTCTAATTAGAATCTCCATTTAGAATGCATATCCTTTGCTGACGATGTCCTTCATTATTCTTTCAATTACGTCTTTCTTGTAAAGTCTAAATTGCCATAAGAAGATCAGTTTAACTCAAATGAATAAGCTTATCCCCCCCTCCCCAATATGACAAAATAGACTAAAAATATACCTGAAACTTCCAGTAAGATCTGAGCAATTCGAACCGAGTAATGTTTTCGCAATGAAATTAGCGACCCTACTTGTAAGTTTTCTTATGAAATTCCATCCGTATATACCACCTCCTCGCTTGTATCGTGTGCCTGTAACAACATCTGCGTTGGTTTCACTCTGCACTTTGATGAATTCAGGAATGAATTTAGGATGATGAGAGAAATCAGCGTCCATCAGGATAATGAAGTTGCCTAGGGAAAAGACACCAAAAATAAATCGGTTTGTATAAAGTGAAGTGTTGGATTTTGTTACCTGATGTGAACTTGAGACCATCCATGTAGGCACTACCAAGGCCAAGCTTTCCTGGTCGGACATGCAAGATCTAATAATGGAAAAAGAGATAAATAATTTCTATTAAACTAGATTATTTAAAAAACTGAAAGTTAATAGCATAAATTCCATCATGATTAGTATGCTTATTTCAATATATTTTGTTACTAATTTCTCTCCGAACACTTTCTGAAGTTCTCTAGCAATCTAAGAGATACCATAAACAAAGATACATATTAGAAAAATAGAATTTTAGCATGTTTTTAACAGAACTAACACGTTATTTTCAAGATATCTGCTAAAATAATTGTATATTCCTTACATCTTGTGTGTGATCTGGTGAATTATCATCGATTACAATGACTTCCAAGTCCAAAGAGCTTAAAACAAAAAAATGAAACAAAGTCAGTCATTGATAGGATGAAAAAAAAATGGCATATGTCAGAGCAATTTCACAAGAACTAAGATCCAAACTTGTTCATATTATTCCTTTCTGAACACCAAATCTCAAATTCAAATAAGAAAAACCATCCAAAATGATTGTAGATCATGACATGCACATGTACATGATCATGATAATTTAATGATTGTCTCTTGTAAAATATCCGCTTACTTCTTTTCAGCCATGCTAAACAGCAGATGTAGTATCACCGGTAGATTCTTATACTCATTGTAAGTAGGCAACAGTACTGAATATTTGTTCTTGGACATCTCGCTTGATTTTCGTTTAGTTATCAGAATTTTGTTTCTTAATCTCAATAACTAAGATAATAATATCTTTTTTAAATCCACGACCTTAGATTTGATTGCATAAGAAAAAGATTAAATGATATTAAAAGCAACTAATCAAGTAGTTAAAGTTGAACTTTTTTAGCTAAAAAAGTCCTTAAATTGATTTAACTTGCAACATATGAGAAATTTGCTTAGTTTAAAGCTCAGAATGCACAACTTATGGCACAATTAAGGATTTGTTATTAATGATAAACGTAGAGCACTTTCAAAAAAATACTGTTGATTTGAACTAATTTTATTCAAAAGTTTTTGCATAAAAAACATGAATGCCAGCATACAATCCTGGCACAATCAAATAATCAAAGTAAAAAAAAATTAGTATTTTCTCTAAAACTTCATTTTTTAGCTTATCCAGCGAAAAACTCCTTGAGGGGACCAGGACATCTATCGGGGTCTTTTCCTGTTTTCTTCATGAGCTCTTCATCAAGGCAAGTGCACTAGAGAATAGTGTCAACTCCCATTCCTATGAACAAATTAAATCCAAATCAGTTTCAACCAGCTAAACAACATTTTTGCTTGATTTTTGAGATAAATTTTTAGATTATTACCATAGACACTCATGAAGAAAGTGCCGATTAAGTATCCGATGATGACACAGAAGACTGTTGGAAGGATAGGCGAGAACAGATGCTCCTTGTAGTAGGTTTATTTGATGAAGATAATGTAGCAGATGAGTCCAGTGACTCCTGCAATGAATACTCTTCCAATGAAGATAAAGATTCCACCAATCGAAGCGATGATTCCAAATTTAAGTGGATTGCACCAGATTAGCTTGAAAGCGTCGATTGCAGCTAAGCAGAAGTTTTTACCTGTGATAGCAATTTGAATGTATGCGTTTTTGTTGATATATCGGATGAATCGTTCAAAGCAAGCAGCATAGCATCGCATGCAATTGATGACGAATTTCAAGACTCTGTTTTAATCTGCACCAGTTTTCTTAGCTTGTTGACTGATGTATTCTAAAATCAATCTGACGAATTGAACCTTTGAAAAGGAATCACAAAAAAGATATTTATTTTAAAATTCAAGAATTCTTCGATAAAATTTACAAGTGCAAGAAGTAAAGATCCGAAAGCTAGAGATCCAAAGTGATTCGTCAAGGCTCTTTTGAGACCAGTGGACACAGGAAGATGAGGCTAGTAGCAACAAAATAAAATTATTAAACGATAAGAACTACAAACTATTATTACCTCATTTGGCTTGTTGAAGTACCAAAGAGCGCAAGCAGTAGCTAGAATGAATTGAATCATGGCACCGAAGAATGCATTGATCCAGAGTCCACTGAAAATGTGATAAATGAGCATGTATCTCACATTTTTCTTCCAAGTTACAGAAGCAAAAGGACCATTATCACTACCAGTAACATCACCAACACTGTAGACATACACGAATGTGACAATCCTAGATTGAAAAAATGAGAGATTAGCTACGAATAAATCGACAAAAAATAGGTTCAAATGAACTAATCATAAACAAAAAAAAGAATAAAATTGATTTTACCACCAAGCTAAAAAGAGCATATTGCACACACTGATGATAGGAGGGACAAAAAACACAGACTTGACTTCAGCTACAAATAATGCTGCGCTCTTAATAATAGCAATAGCTTATCTGATTTTATTAAACAGGCAAAGGAAGATGATCGCACAGAGACCTGCAAAGGCGAACACAGCATAGGAAATGTACTTCAGGTTATTTCCATCACTTTTATCATCAGAGTCACCAGAAGCTACACCTTCATCATATTGATCTTATCCTCTCTTGAGAATTAGCACCGCCAAAGCAATGATACATGCAAAATACGCTAGAATGCTAATCCAAGTCAATAATCCTGCGAAATATCTCAAAACTATCATGTAGATGAGAGCTACGATGAAAGCAATTCCAGCACTTCCTAGAATGGTAGCCCAGCCGGTTTTCAAATCTGAAATGTATTTTTCAATAGATTGAGCAGAAGTTCCAAAGGCATTTCCAACGGTATCAACAATGTATGTTGCTTAAGAACCATAAGGAAGACAGACTCTACCGAAAAATCCTTTTGTCTAGTAGATAACTGATTTTGTGTTGTCAGTTGCTGAGAAGCCTGATGCAACAAAGAATGGAACTGTGTAAGGAGTAACAGAAGCTGAAACAGCACTAGTAGTGGTAGCATATGTAAGTTATGCCCAACCACCAGCAGCATCACTGTTACTTGTAGCAGAACTACTAACTAAAAAAAAATATTGTCAATTCAATGTTAATTTTTTAGTATTAAAAATTAAAAAAATGAAAGCAATAAAAAAATCATTTACTTTCCATGGTCGGACAGTCTTTAACACAAATACTGCGCTTAAGAGTCTTCAACGAAGGCATGTAAATGTATTTATAGTCTGAAACACCAGTATCTTTACCGCAAGCTCTTCCATCAGAATCATATCTAAACATTCAAAAATAAAAAATGAAGTTTAACAAAAAATGCTAACAAAATATGGAGATTTTGTTGATTTATTTAAAGCCTTAAAAAAATAATGAAAAATGTTGTTTTTTCATTACTTCTTTCAGTTGAGAAAATAATAATAAAATAGCTCGAATTTAGGCAGTTAATAATAAACCAAATTCGATTAAAACTAAGAGAAAATGCCCCCCCTCATAAATATCGAAATCAAACCCCAAAAAGAGAAAATTAATAATAACATAAAGGGATTGAAAATTTTGAATATTATTATTAATTTAAGTAACTTCTTGATTAAGCATTTTCTTATTCTTTTTTGGTTTTTACCCCCTAATTAAGCGCTATTGATAATCAAGATAACAAAAAATTACAGCCAATCAAAGAATGATTCATGAAAATGTGAACCCTCAAAGCCAACAAAAAATGGCTTAAAATTAAAATATGCCAAGTGAATTTCTTAAGAATAAGATTATCGCTGGTATTAGCTTTAAAATCTTTTTGTTTTCTCTTTAATTTTTTTTAAAAATGCTCAAACCATTTTCATTTATCAATAAATCGTTATCTTACCCTACGAGAAGTCTATCTGGATGTCCTTAACTGAATCCATAGATGCCTATGCCAAAAAATGCGGCAATATTCACTAAGAAGAGGAGACAGCAGAGAATATCATTGCAGCCTCTATTTGACAAGGGTCCATTTGCGAGAGCCTCATCTACTTCATATTTGTCTTTGTCTGTTTTTGTTTCTTCACCCATAACCTCGAATCACTTGATTAACTTAATCTTTTTTACAGATTTTAATTATGATTCTTTTTAATGCGTCCAAGTTCAAATAATCTCGCATACCCATCTCTCACTTTCCCCCTATGTTGTTTCTAATACTTTTTTGATTGATCTGTTATGCGTACAAGTGCGTATGCCCATTATTTACAAAGGAGACGTCTAAATTACAAAAATAACAGTTATCTTTGATTGAAAGGAATTACCAAATAACATTAAAAGATAGCTTTTCAGTGTTAAATAAATTTGATAATAAATCCTTTGTTGTGTATTATGAGGATTGCCAAGAAGAAGAAAAACGTACTTTTTGACAAATAAGTTACATAATAGTAAAAACTCCAAAATAATAATTAAAAACAATACAAAGATTGGTTCTTATTTAATTGTGTTTAAGTCCCTTGAATTATTAGTGTATCTGAAATAGCATAGAACCATAAATTAGAAGAACTAGCAAAGCTACAAAGATATTAAACATTTTAATCAAAGCTAATCAGAAATATGTACATTTTAACAAGAATTTAGTTTACTACTAAAGGGATTTATATATTCATTCAATGAATAGAATTATTTTTCTTATATGATCCATCTATTGCTGATAGGATACTAAAAGAATTACTTTTAGATTAATTTTTGTTAAAAATGATAAATAATATATGCTTTGCTTCTGAATAAAACAAGAAATTAGAAAGGTTTATCTGCCTTATTGAGATTAAACCAAGATAAATAGGTGGAGGTGGATTGCTTTTGTAGGGTAAAAAGTGTCATTTATTTCATTTATTTTTCAAAACCAACAAAACAAAGGACTAAACAACAGTAGCAGAAAATATGGTTGAGATATACAGTATTTAGTAAATAACAATTAAATCTCCATTTTAAATCAATTTTCACTATTATATAATATTGTTATTTTTCTGGGGGATAGTAATCAAGAGTGGGAGCGAAGTGTATTTATTCTGGGAATGATAATTAATCTTCGAATATCTATTTGGAATTATTGAAACTTTATCCCATTTTTGATTCGATTGATTTTAATAATAGTATCAATATGACTATCAAAGTTTACTTAATCAATGGAAGATGACTTTAATTATTTTTTCTTTGAAGAATTCTGTTTTTTGTTTTTTTTTCAAAGAAAGATTCACTATTTTAGGAAATATAATACTTATAAGTTAATGGATTTTGAAATGTTATGTAGAAGAAAAAAAAATGGAATGAAACAAGCAATGAACGAACTACTTATGATCACAATCTTAAGAATAAGCAAAATTAAAACAATAAGTAAGTCAATAGTCTTTCCCCAAAAATAGATGTAATGAACCCGAATAAGAGATGGTAAAGAATGGCTAACACAAAATTATAATGTAAGCTTGATTACGGCGACTGATTCAAAAGCGAAATACCAATTCAGAAATAATTATGACGAATAAATAACCGAGCTGTTGGGAATATCAAAAAATCAAAAAAAAGACAAAACAAAACAAACAAACAAACAAACAAAAAACACTTCAAAAATCAAATCTATGGCTCCTTGGCTGATTGCTGAACAACTTGGGTATCTCACCATCGATCGCATTGGAAGATTGTCACAGGCGAAAGATCATATCAGCTCAGCTGTTAAGATCTTCAACTTCAATGACCTCCTTCCGTAGCTTGTTTAGGCTATAAAGGACTTTGCTGGTGACAAATGGGGTGGGATCTTCATTGAGTACATCTGTACTCTTATCCACACAATGATTTTTGCCTTAATCCTTTATTTCACAGTGTCAACTCTCTCTTATCTTTATTTCTTCATGTAACAAAATACACACACGCACACATACACATACATATACAAACATATTTAAGTAGTTTTTTTGCCTCTCGCTCATGCATAATAACTTTCCTGGCTATCATATTTGCCTGGAAGCTTGAGAGCATGAGAGAACAATTAGTTTCTTGTTAGGTTATTTTATGAAAATCATATGCTTTTTTATTCTATTTTTAGTTGGAAGAAGAACCGCTACTTGCCGAAATTCAAAGGGGATCTGCAAATTGGTTTCGATATCAAATGGTCCTGCATCAACATCTTTTATGAATCGTTCTTAGTCGCAGGATTGAGGGTCATGCAACCTAGATTCTCTATGACTTATTATGACGTGAATGACTACAGTTGGGCTTACATCCCTGTGAGTATGCTACTCCATGTGATATTTGATGAGACTCTCACTTATTGGGTTCATCGTTGGCTTCATGAATTCCCTTATTTATACACTAAGGTATGGTGAGTTGTTTGTCTAATTTGATTGATTTAATAATATTAACAGCAATAACCCCAATAATATATTCAGTACAACTAATAATAATCAAATTAAAATTACCCGTTTTTTTTCTTCTTTTAAATTAGCTGCACGTTATCCACCACAGATCAAAAGATGTCACTCCTTTTTCTGGCTTTGCATTTCACCCTCTCGATGCCTTCGCTTAAGCTATCCCTACATTCACAAGTTGCTATTTCTTCCCTTTGCACATTAATGTCATGCTAGGATTTTCTTTGATCACAACTATCTGGGCAATTTCAATCCATGATAATGTCCCTTTGATCCCTTGCAAACTTTTCCTTTACAGCACTCATCATTCTATTCATCACGAAGCTGGACGAGGATAAATGACGAATTATGGGAAATTTACAACTGTTTGGGATAGAATTGGCAATACATATTGGGATCCTGATCGGATTGACTACGGATGGGTAGATTGGAAGGAAAGAATAGCTGAATTTATTCCTTTTAATAACTGGTATGGAAAAGTTGTCAAAGACAATACAACTGAGAAGCTTAATCGTCTTAAAGATAAAAATAAGTGAATGAAATCATAATTTTACATGTATTTTTTTTAAATATTTTTTTAAGAAAATTGAAAATATGTTTGAGATAATTCTTTGTATTTTAAATAATTTCATTGATTTGTGATGTTAGATTTCTTATTTTTATTTGACTATTTAAAGATAATACTATTAAACTGATAGTATTGAAAAGATATAAGATAAAAATCATACCGAAATAATTGAAAAAGGAATACTCCGTCGAAATATTTTAATTTTAAAAAATGTGAAATGGGTTTTTCTTTAAAATAGAGTTATAAATATTGAGAATTTATGGTTCGATAAAAATAAATTTAAATGTTAGCGGTGTATTTTTGTTATTTTTAAAAAAGCTCAAATGCCCTAAAATTATGGCTTTGATGTAGCGGAGTTTATGGAAGGGGGAAAAGAAAAAAAATAATGAAATCTTTCTTTTGTTTATTGCTGCTTTTTTGATTAAATTTTTGTTAATAAATTTTATGAATCGACTTGGAAAATCAAATTTAAGCTACGAAATAAATTCATACAAGAACAAGAAAGGACGGAAAAACGCTCAGAAGACCATGGATTATTTCTCGATTCTGATACCAGCCTTTTGGAGGGACTTGACGATGAGGTCTTCGTATTCCTCGAGAGAAACGGAACCATCACTGTCGGTGTCGGCCATTTGGAGCCAGATTTTCACATCATCCTTGGTGGGGGTGAAGTTAGCCATACCCATCTCAGCGTAGGTAGCGGAAAGAAGCTAAGCAATTTCGTCTTCTTGGAGGTGACCACTGCCGTCCTTGTCGAATCTCTTGAAGAGTCTTCTAGCGACATCAAGCTTGGCCTCAACGTTGCTGCTGTAATTTTTAGACTTCTTGACCTTCTCTTCAGCGGGCTTGACAAGGTATCTGATGGCAAGTTCTTCAATGTCTTGAAGACTGACAATACCATCACCATTTCTGTCAATAGTTTTGGTGTAAGCCTTAATATCTTCTTGAGTTGGGTTGTAGGTGGGTTGGAAGGTCTTGAATGCAGCGCCGATCATAGGGACAACATCGTTGTTATCGAGCTTGCCCTTTCTGCCACTGTCGAAGAGCTCGAAGAGTCTCTTAGCGATAGCCTTGGCACCCTAAACGTTAAAGAATTTATATTATTAGATTGATTTTTGCAAGGATCATTTTGTTATTTTCTTAGATCATTTCACAAGAATAAAAGTAATAAAAATACTGAAGAGTGTTTACCTCAATATTGGTGAGACCTTCGTTGGTGGCAAAAGCAGAGCTGGTGTAGGTTGTAGTAGTAGGAACTGCGGTAGTGTAAGAAGAAGTGGTTCTGTAGGTCTAAGAGTATTGAGCCATTTTATTAGAATGTTTTTGTCTTTCTTTATTTTAATATTTATTTATTTGTTTTGATTTGATAATGATTATACGTATCTTTTTTATTTGGATTTTATTTAAGTCGCAGATTTTCATTCAGTGGGGGAGGGGAGGATCAATCAATCGAAGCTATCTTCCTTCCTGTATTTTTACAGTTCGCTTGTTCTTTTTTTTAACAATAAGATCATGTCTTTTGGATCACTTCCCTCTCCCTCAAAATAAACAAAGAAACCATTTAAAATCCGTATTTACTCACATACTATTCCTTCGCCACGTCAGGAAACCCCATCTCTGTGTTTTCCAAGGAGAAAGTCTTTTTGGGAAAAAAAGAAAAGATACAATAGCTCCTTTTGACTTTTATTTAATTAAATTAGAAAAATCGTCGTTTTTTTCAATACTAACCATTAAATATATGATCCATTTTTCAATTTTCTTTTTCGATTTAAAGCATCACTCATGTCTTCCTCTCTCTTTTGGGTCCCGCAGCAAGGAAGAATGATATCCCCTGCAGATAAATCTTACTGAAAACTCAAAATAACTGCTAATATCATTGGCTATTTTTGTCTGTTTCTATCCACTTTAGATTTTTCTTTAACCTTCTTTCTAGTAATATCTTTAGTTAATCTCTGCAATCAAAGAATCTGCCGTTGTTTTACTAGCATTTCTGTTTCTTTGATTTGTAAGGATCATTAAGTTATTTCTTGATTTTTCTTTGTATTTTTCTTACCGTCGTTTAGAAAATGAACCCACTAACACTTTTCCTAAAATCATTTTCCATCAACAAATTCCTTTCAATATCAATCCAACTTCGGCTGAATGTTGATAAAAACCATTCACACTCTTTTTTTGACTTTTTTCTGGAGCTTCTATATTGCATCATCGATTTAGTGTTTGCCCAAAGCGCATTTGAACGTCTTAGCCACACAATTAATCTAACTAGCGCTGGCAGGTAATTCGCAGTTGTTAAAGAATTTTTATTTCTTTTGTCTTGAAGATATTTGGATAGAAAGGGGGTCTTTCGATGTTTTTATTTTAATAAAAAATGTTGTTTTTTATTTATACTTCGCAGCACTTTTCCTGTGATAAATGTCATGTGATTTATTAGCTATTCGAGCCATCTTTATTCGCTATTCAACAATGAGAAAATAAGCAGGAATATTTCCATTTTAGAGAGGAAAAATCAAGATACAAGGGAATAAGCTAAATTTATCGAATCAGATTAATTCCCCTCTTTGCGATTCATAAATTTCGTAAAGGGTTTATGAATGAAAAAATTATAAAGAAAACAAAGGTTTTTAGCAAACATAGTTAACCTGTAGTTTAAGCGTGCCTTCATTCAACAAAGCTGGCATAAATATCTACTATTTTCATGCTGACAAACCTAATTTAAACCATTTCAAGTAGCTTTCATTGTGTGTTTTGCATCAAGCAAAATCACACGTAGCGCATAATTTAAATAATTTTTTGTTTTTTCCCAAGTAAGAAAATAAGAATATCTCTCTCTTTCAATTTTGGGAGTCAATTATCGAAAATAACTTAAGGAAAGTGCGTTGTCGGTTAATATAGCCACCCAAAAAGCATCCAGTTAATTTACAAGGCTCAAACATATCTCTCCAGCTTTGAAATGAGTTTTTTTTTTAATTTGATTGATAATGAGAAAGAGGGTGAAAAGCAAGGAGAAAGATGGACTTGTGCAATAGATATTATCTTAACAAAGAAAGCTAAAGCAGGCAAGAAGATCATCATATCTTTTTTAGAGCGATTAAGCATTGATAATTGCATTTTGAAGGAGTTTTGAATTGAAAAATAGGAATGAAGCTTGAGATGAAAAAGTTATCGAAAAATGCAAGGTTTTTGAAAGCGATGATGACAATATTAAATAGAAATCTTAAGGATTAGTGTGTTTTCATTACATGATTTCTAGAAATGATTATTTATCAGCTAATTTTTCAATGAGAAAATGGTTGAAAATAATTTGAAAAAGCCCAAGTGATACGATTATGGATTGGATTCAGAGAATAAAGTGTGAATATCATTTTGTTAATTCCTAGAAGGGTGCTTATTATTGTTTTGAAAACCAAATAAATACTCATTTATGCAACAACAAAAAAGAATAAAAACTGCGATATGTAGATCATTGTAAATAGATTCAATAGAATCTACTTTAGCTTGTGTTTTTAATTTATTTTTTAAAAAAAATAAATATGAATTACCCTATCTTGTACCTCAATGAATCTCTCTCCAAAATTGTTTAATACATTACAAAAATATTCATATTTTTTACTATTCACAAAATTTCATTCTCTCAATATCTCTATTATTCTATGGATTCTTTTTTCAGATTTATCCATTCATAGCTTTCAGCATAGCTTCACCAAGAGTAGCAGGAGATCTAGTGACTTTGATTCCAGCGTTTTCTAAGAATTTAATCTTTTCTGGTGCAGATCCCTTGCCACCTGAGACGATAGCTCCAGCGTGACCCATTCTTCTTTCAGGAGGCGCAGTAACACCAGCGATGAAGGCAACAACTGGTTTGTTAGTCTTGTTGTTAGCTTTCAACCATGATGCAGCTTATTCTTCAGCTTCACCACCGATTTCACCAATCATCATGATACCTTCAGTTTCAGGATCAGCAACGAATCTTTCCATGACATCGACGAAGTTTGTGCCATTGAAGGGATCACCACCAATACCGACGACTGTAGATTAGCCTAAACCTGCTTTAGTTGTTTGATCGACTGCCTCGTATGTCAAAGTGCCGGATCTGGAGATGATTCCTAATCAAAAAAGACAATTAAAGCAAAATTATTTATTGAATATTTATGCCATTTGATATGGCTTCCCCCCCCTCCCCCTCTTTCACTACAAATCTAACTCATTTCTCTTACCAATTTTGCCTTGCTTGTGGATGTACCCAGGCATGATACCAATCTTGCATTCACCAGGTTTAATGATACCAGGGCAATTAGGTCCAATGATTCTTGTGACAGATTAAGCTCTCAATGCATGTTTCACTCTGATCATATCGTGTTATGGAATGCCATCAGTGATAACAACAACCAATCTGATTTATGCTTCAATAGCCTCCATGATAGCCTTGGCAGCATGTGGAGGTGGTACATAGATAACAGATGCATCACAGTCAGTTTCTTTCTTCGCTTCAGCACAATTCCTAAACACAGGTAGACCTAAATGGACACTTCCAGCTTTAGTAGGATTAACTCCGCCAACCATTTTTGTTCCATATTCGATTGCTTATTGTGTATGGAGTGTACCTTAATTACCAGTGATTCCCTAGCAGATCACCTTGGTGTGCTTGTTGATATACACGTAAGGCTTGGTGGAAGTAGAGAAGCACTTGGAGAGAATATTCTTTGATAACATTTTTAGCTTTGTTTTGATGTTAGATTTAAACTCTTTTATTTGTTTTTAATAGATCTAACTTTCGAATAATAGCTATCACACGCTTTTGGCTGAGTTTTAACTTAGAATCCTCCTTTTTATTAAGCTCTCATGGAGAACTATCTCTTTTTGTTTGTCCCATGAGGAAATTTCCATATCTACAAAGATAAATGTTCCCTCATGTTCTCTCCCTATTAATAATACCACTGTCACTTCGAAAAAAGCAACTTTTTGGTATATTTTGAACAGATATCTCTCTCTTTGAAGATTGGATAGATATTTTTTTTAATTCCTTGATTTTTACTTATCAAAATAATAATATGCTGACTGTAAAACCTTGAAAGTTGGCAATTTCAATGACAAAATAATAGATTTTGGGTAAAATTTCAATGGGATCATCAAATAAGATGGCCGGTTTATTTAATAACGAATAGTCTAACTTAATATCAATGACTTTAATATTTTATTATTATTATTAATTGAAATGATTTTAAAGCATTTTTAAATCAATATTATTAGTGCGTATGTGTGTGTTTATTTAGTGAATTACTTTCTGAAATTACCACAAAACGTGCAACAAAAACAAACATTCCGATAATAAATCCAATTGAACGCCAGCTAGTCCAACGTAAAAACTCTTCTCTGTTTCTTCTGTAATAGTTGTTAGCACAATCTTGTTCTCTTTTTCTGATTAATATCTATTTTTTCAGAGATATTTATCATGAGGTGCTCTCTTTCTGATTTCCTTGTTAGCACCATAGTTCTTGATGTTAGCACCAAGATCAACGAGTTGAGCTGTCTTAGTGTTCTACAACGGATCATCACCAGCGGGATCTTCAGTTAAGTATCTCATTCTCTAAAATTGTCTGTTGTAGTAGTAATCGTGGTTGCTGTTGATAGTCTGCATTTCCAAGAATTTACCACCGTTCTCTAAAGAAAAATGAAAAGAAACAAAAGCAATTCAAAATTATGAATGATTTTAGTCATGAAACTATTTCAATATATTTTGGCAGCAAAGAAGAACTTTTAAATGCAAGCTTGTTTTTTTTTTGTTTTTTTTGAATTTGCTATGTTCTGCTGCCTGTAGATGGATGCTGTTTTCTTTCTGAAGAATCGTATGATATTATCTTTTTCTTTCATTTGCCAGTGAAATAAACATAGAAATCTTACAGTTTTCACCGAAGATGTACTTGTCGACTGCTGCATCGATGAGAACCTTCAAGACTGCACAACCGCCAAGAATACCAGCTTTAAAATGTTAAAAAGAACAATCAAACATTAGCTAAATTACTCTTTCTCTTCACTCAACATGCCTCTAAGCAACATGCACATCAAACAACAACAATATGCCTCTGTTTTTCTGGATTTTTTACCAACATAGAACTTAGCAGCTTTGTAGTTCTTAATGGAAGCATTGATTTTAGTCATCTCGACACCCTAGTACTTGTAGAGATCAGCGAACTTGATTTTGTTTGGGTTCGGCCATAGGTTGGGGTTCACAATCTTTGGATCTTGACTCATGGTTGTTATTCTTCTCGATCTTATTTCTCTCTGTCTTTCTTTGAATTAAATTTACTTTATTGCTTTTTTTATTTTGCTTCAGAGATAGTTTTCCCTTTGGATTGTGGGGCTTCTTTCTTCTTTTTTTTCTTCTCTCTCTTTGTACTTGGGTGATTGATTAAGGTGGATTTATTGTCTTTCTTTCTTGTTTCTTTCTTCTTCTTTTGAAATTTATTGATATGTCTTTTCCTTCCCCTATTTTTATCACAATTCAAAGATAAAAGGATATTAAAGAAAGAGAGAGAATGAATTCGATCTTCAGAAATAATGAAAGGAATACTTTTGAAGATGAAAAGATTGATTTGCATAGAGTGA